>Ga0334892_1001249_pt1 | contig 22833 bp, 20 predicted proteins | sample GraSluR3_MG_4_FD_207213 | JGI IMG/M metagenome (GOLD analysis project Ga0334892, IMG submission 207213) | Sludge microbial communities from methane-producing bioreactor in Wageningen University, Netherlands - Granular Sludge_15_04-R3 | ecosystem: Engineered > Bioreactor > Anaerobic >...
CGTCCGGATGAGGTCTACAACCTAGGCGGACAATCCAATGTGGAACTCTCCTGGTCACAGGCGGTACTGACCGCTGAATCAACAGCTCTGGGCGTGACCCGTATGCTGGACTGCCTACGCCAGGTGACACCTAAAGCGCGCTTCTACCAGGCATCTACCAGCGAAATGTTCGGCGAAGCTGACGAGTCGCCCCAGCACTTGGGGACACGGCTCAACCCGCGCAATCCTTACGGCGTCGCCAAGGTCTACGGCCACCTGATCACACAAAACTACCGTCAGCGCCATGGCCTCTACGCTGTGTCGGGCATCCTTTACAACCACGAAAGCCCGCGCCGGGGTTTGGAGTTTGTCACCCGTAAAATTACACACGGTGTAGCGCAGATCAAGAAGGGACTAGCGCAAGAGCTGCGCTTGGGTAACCTGGATGCGCAACGGGATTGGGGGTTTGCTGGCGATTATGTGCAAGCGATGTGGCTGATGCTGCAACAGGATCAGCCCACAGATTTCGTGATTGGCAGCGGACAAGTGCACACCGTACGGGATTTCTGCCGGGTCGCCTTTGGCGTGGTCGGCTTGGATTATCACGATTTCGTGGTTGTTGATCCTGCCTATTACCGTCCAGCAGAAGCATACCCCTTGGTGGCCGAACCCAGCCAAGCCCATCAAATCCTTGGTTGGACACCAGAAATTAGGTTTGACAATTTGGTGGAGATGATGGTCAAAGCTGACCTGGAAGCGCAGCAACCTTAAGCCGTTGTAATGGGGATGATAAGGATTTTAAGGGTTGATGCATTTTTTGATTGGGATTTATGACCGATAACAGTAAACTCAGTGGGCGAGAAATTGAGATCCTGCAGCTGGTTTCGAAAGGGTTGACCAATCGTGAGATTGCCCAGATGCTGACCATCAGCCCCAACACGGTTAAAGTCCACCTGAGCAACATCTTCGAGAAAATTTCAGTCTCATCCCGTACGGAAGCGACCCTGTATGGCATTGAGCATGGACTTGTGGATGTCCCTGGTGGGGGTGAGGCAACCGCGCCAAAGCAGTCCACCTGGCAAGAACTGCTCCGTAAATACGCCTGGTTTATTATCCCTTTAACAGTTCTCATGGTTGTTTTAGTGGTGATCTTCGCCATAAATTTGCGCCAGTCACCACCGGCGACTGGGGTCCAACCAATAGCCGACCTGGATGAGCGTTGGCAAGTGTTGGCACCGATGCCAGAGGGACGTGCCGGTATGGCCGCAACCACCTATGATGGTGAGATATTCGCCATCGCTGGAGAAGGACCTGAGGGTGTCAGCGGATCAGTTTTCCGGTTTTCTCCAAACACAAACACCTGGTCACGGCTCAGCGATAAACCCACCCCCGTGATGGACGTCCAAAGCGTATTGATCGGGGAGAAGATTTACGTTCCTGGCGGTCTTGGGGTAGATGGACATCCCAATGATATTTTGGAAATTTACGACCCCAGAAGAGACACCTGGATAGAAGGCGCACCGCTACCCCAGCCGATCAGCGCTTATGCCCTGGTGGATTATGAGGGGCAGATGTATTTATTTGGGGGCTGGGATGGAGAAAACGCGCTGGATGTGGTTTATATTTATGATCCACAGGCGGATCAGTGGCGCCAGGGGACCGGGATGGGGACGGCACGGTCCCATGCAGGTGCAGCGGAAGTCGAAGGAAAGATTTATATTATTGGCGGTCGGGATGCTAATAAACCTCTAAATATCAATGAAAGTTATAACCCCCAAAGAGATATCCAGGGTGATATATCCTGGCAGCAGGAAATTCCCTTACCTGAAGACATGAGAGTCTTGAGCGTTCAAGAAATTGCAGGTTTTGTCTTTGTGTTCGCTGAGGATGCCTCACAAAGTGATGTTATCATTCACCTAAACACCCAATCAACAACTTGGAATTATTCTTTTGAAGAAATACCCTTCGATTCAATGACTGACGTTGGAATTACTTCTTTAGGAGAAAATCTGGTGATCCTGGGCGGGAAGACTTCGGATGGAGAACTTCTAAACACCCACCTGTCTTACAAGGCAGTCTATATTGTTTCCATTCCAATCATTAACCGGTAATTTTTATGATCATTTCGGACGGTGGACAACCAATAACCAATCTGTGTTAATCAAGGCACATAAACAGTGCCTAAATCATAAATTTCATCCGGCTTGACATCAATTAACACAGCATTGCCTGTTTTTGCATCTTGAATGATAAACGCACTCATAGGCGTCCATAAAAATAAGCCGTATTCTCCTGGTGAAACATGATTGAAGACAAAGTTCCCATCGATGGCTTGTAAGGCCACTGGATCATCATCAATTGAGATACTCGTAAGAAGTGGGGCATCTTCCGAATCACTATCCGGTTTTAGGACACTTCCTAGGTAAAGAGAGGGTGCCAAATATGGCATTTCATCTGAAATTGATAACAATCGGCCGTGAACAACCGCCTGGCCTTCTTCAGGAAGCGGTATGATAATTTCCTCAACAAAATATTCTGTTTGTTGTTGCTCGACAATATCAGGGGGGTACCCTGAGTTTAATTCGTATAATGATTCTTGTTGGTTTGTGGCTTCATCGGGTAGAGGATACCCAACCTCGCTGAGGGGCGTCTCACCTTGATGCGCGCATGCTGTAAGAACAGCAAACAAACCCAAAATAACCCATAGGATAATAAACCGATGTTTCATAGAATCAATAACTCCTACCTAATTTTAATACTGACGCTGGTGATAATTTCGATCTCATCACCAGCGTCAGTGTTATTTGTTTTTAATTATTAATGAGTTTTATGGTTTCAAAGCATTGATTGCCGTTGTGCTGTCTCCCCAGAAACCTTGGGCATCAGCTCGGCTGGTGATGATAGTAATGACATTGACATTGCATTCAATGATGGCCGCTGAATTGTAACCCACACTCAAACCTGGGATGTTTGAAACCAGAATGCTGTAAATACCATTGGCAGGGATAGACTGTGTCCAAACAACACTTGGGTTATCCACAAACTTATAGGTACAACTTCCTGCAGTATTTTCCAGGTTGGCAACGTTGATCCCACTTGTAAACTGTGCTCCACCAACCTTACTTTGAATGTTGGGTACATACAGTAATTTTCCCGCAGATTGACTGCCAACCGCATTGTATGTGGCTGCTGCACCACCAAAATTGGGTGTTGGTGCATATCGTCCATCATTTCGGAAGTTGATGTTCGCAACTAATTTCCCGGATGGGTTTTCACCGCCCCCCGGATTTATGGCGGTAATGATGGCAGATCCTGCCCTTTCATTGATTGGAAGTGAATCAACGGGGTTAAGTACCGCAATATCGGGCGTGAAAAAGGCGACCAGCTGACCTGGTTGCAAAGCTGTAGGGTGTTGATAAGTATACTTATTGGTTGTATACCGGCCAATGGTGAACTCGATTTTAAATGAGGTTGCTGTGGTTCCAACATTGACGACATTAAAACCAGCGTTGTAATCATAGAAATTCCGCATGATATACGGTGCATAAATCTTACTCTCACCCGTCGGGACACCATTGAATAGGGCATATTGGGCTTTTGTGTAGCTGGTGCTGTCGTTATAATATGCGGATTGCACGGCCAATGGGGTGACCCCGTTTTTTGCTGAGATTTTTGCGAACCCTAAGAAGTTGTTCGGTAAACTTGCGTTATCATGGAGATAGACAAGCTTGTTGCTTTGACCTTGGACATTAAACTCTTGTGTCGCAGCTGTGATTTTACCCATTGCGCGATCTGTGTATTCTATTTGAACAGTGACTTGACTGGTCGAAGTGTTTTGGATTGCAATATATGACCTGTAAATGCCAAAGGCACCAGAATCAAAGTTTTTCATCACCTGAGGTACGTACATCACCGGCCCGGTGGTACTTTGGTCAAACCCACCAGAAGCCCCATACATGAAGGGATTTCCTTGGGTACCGGTAGCCTTACTAGAGTTCTGAACCGAACAAGATATTCCTTTATCCGATTGAATCACAAGAGAACCGGAAAATGATCCCAGGGCGGTAAGATCAGAAGGAAAATAATTCTTTGATTTGAGTGGGTTGATGGTATCTGTAAAGCTATGTTTAACACTACCTGCATCGTAAAATTGCAATGTAATGGCAGCAGGTGTGTTTGCCTGATTAACACAGTAGATGTTGCTGATCCATTCACCAGCTGGTTGGGCACTAACTTCTAAACTGCCCATTGGGATCAACATCATGACTATCATCAATGATGCATAGAAAAATTTGCGCATGTTAACCTCCGTCAGTCGTTTATGATTACCAGTACATCAATCATACGTGGACAAGGGGAAAAAATAAATAGTACTTTTGACTTATTCATCCTAAAAAGGCAGTTACAAGGAATATTTAATGATGGATTATTTGCCGTTGAATCAAGTATCCTCTATTTCAAGGCAGGATTTTCCATTGTTTTGGGATTTGAACATATCGCCACTAGTGTAGGGCTTTTTTCCACGTCCGTTGAAGTAAACACGACATCTTCAATCTTGATATCTGATCTAATCAGCGTAAACAGAAAAGGTAAAGCTCTTACCCTCAGCCACTTTGGTAATAATGGTTTAACAATGGGAGACACTTTCCTAACTAACTGGCGGACACGGTTTTCTTCATAGACGGGAATATGTTCACCAAGAATCTTAATCTCAGAGAAATATTGATTTAATATTTCCCTCAGCGCATCGACCGAGTACTCCCTGACATGGTCTGGCCACAAGCTGCCGGGTGTGGGCGAACTGATCAGCTGATTGGGGGTTGTCAGCATAAATACACCCTCCGGTTTGAGTAGGCGTTGGATATTTTCTAAATATCGATGCGGGTCATGAACGTGTTCAATAACTTCAACGGAGATAATCCCATCAAAAGCTTGATCAGTAAAACAGGGAAATAGGATATTTCCACAAATAAATGTAAGGCGCTCCTGATCATAATAGTCAGTGGCGTATTTCACAGCTTCAAAAGAAATATCAACCCCAATAACTTCATAATCATCAAATGTGCTCAGAAAATGCGTGCCTTCGCCTGCACCGCAGCCATAATCAAGGATCCTGCCTCGAGAGATAATATTCTTAAAGTAATTGAACCTGGCTATATTTTCAACCCTTTGAGGTTCCAATATCCACTTATTTTGCACCAGGCGTTCACCGCTATATGTGAGGTTAGTTGAAGTTTTCTTTTCAGTCATTTTTTAAATCATTTTGTGTGAATTCATTATCTTTTAATTGTGCCTTCAAGATCTTCCAAACAATCACGACCATCAAGATTGTCAGAAACTCAATTATTACCAACTGAAACCTGAATACCAAGCTGATGACCGTTGCATCGGTTGTTGCCAGGATATTTCGCATGAAAAAGATAATCGTTGCTTCTCTGACAACAAGACCATCTGGAACGAATATCGCTAAAAAACCTACCAAGAAAGATGAGGTGATCACAGAAATTGCCATGGGCAGGCTAATAGTAGCGTAACCCAAAGCTAAGATGAGCAGAATAAATGCGAAACTCGGCAGAACCCATACAATTGCTCTAATGAGAACAACGTACACAACGTTGATAGGCATTTTAAACAAGAGCTTATTCTTCAAAAATTTTATGGGTAAAAAAGGAAAGATGATCAATAGAATAAAGATTGCCACGCCAAGCAATCTAAAGATCATAATAAATCTCACATTGATAGCGGGAAAGATAGCTGTTGGGATAAAGATAAGCAACAGGCAAAAAGCCATCAGATATGTGATAATCATTTCAATGATCACAGCCATGCCTGACAGTTTAATAGGAAAACCCAACTTGTGACTGAGATAAATCTTGCTGGAATAATTCCAGATATGTCCTGGAATGTACTTACCAAGTGTGGAGAGCATTTGAGCGCGGGCGATTTCAATCCATGGATAAACATAATCAAATGCGGCTATCAAATTGCTCCATGAAAAAACGCTGAGCAGAACTGAAATAAATAAAATAAGTGAAGAAAGCAATAATAACAGCGGATTGATGGTTAGATTAGTAAAGGTTTCTCGTAAAGCGTTGAATTGATTGATAATGAAATAAATCGAATAGATCACCAAGAGTGTGGTTACAATCCGTTTAAACCAAACATTCTCCATCAGTGCGAATGCTCTTAGTACAAACTGCTTGGCTTTATTTTTCATTTCAGCGGTTAATATCTTCACAGTAATTTGGATTCTCAGGTTAGATTGGTGTGTTTAACGATATGAAATTGACTCATAATAAACGCTCATAAATTTGGATCAATTGTCCAGCAGAACCTTCCCAAGAAAAGTCTTCAGCTCGTTTAATGCCTTTCTTTGATAGTTCCCCTCGTTGCTCCGGGGATTTATACAATGTGATGATTTCCTCAGCCCAGGCAGAAGGTGACAAAAAGTCATCGACTAAGACTCCAGCGTCATTCAGAACTTCGGGCATCACAGAAGTGTTTGAGGCAATTACAGGGACACCCATTTGCATGGCTTCAACCATGGGTATGCCGAACCCTTCATGAACAGATGGGAATAATAGAATTGAAGCTTTGCTCAAGATAGCATGTAATTCGTTTTTTTTCAGCGGACCCAGGTAATGAATATGATTGTCAAGACCTAACGAATGAATGGCATCAAAGATTTCCCCAGCATCACTGAGATAATACCTGGGTCCAACCAGGAACAGGTGAGGGAATCCTGAATCATTTTCGACGATGGTTTTGTAAGCGTTAATGAGCGTCATCAGATTTTTCTTTAAGCCAATCTGACCGATATAAAGCAGGTACTCATCACCTAAAGCAGATTTTTTTTCGTGGTCTGTGAATACAAAGGATGTTTTTTCTTCAGAAAGATTAAATTGTGAAGCGGGGTAGACGATGGACACCTTATCAGGGGGTACTTTCAGGTCATTGACGATTTCCCCTTTTGCATCCTGTGAAATTGTGATGATTTCATCCATATGCTTGCAGAAAAATGGTTGGAAATAACGCCAGAAAAGCCTCGAAGGGAAATTAAAATATTGTGGATATTTAAGAATAGTACAGTCAAAGATGGTTAGAATTTTCTTGGAAAAAAGGATAAAACTTGCCTGACTCTTAATAAAGTGCGTGATATCAATTCTATAAATGATTGTAAATAAGGGCACAATCAGTTGAAATAAGAACCGTGAAAACAAACCTTTTGACAAGGGAAGAACGATTTGTTTTACGTTTGGAAAATCAAGATCTCTTTCATAGGCACTTAAATAACAATAGAAATTCCAGTCGGATTTGATTTGAAAAACTCGCATCAAGAGCGGAATTGTGACCGATCGTGCACCGCCAACCTCATTAACACCCAAGGCATCAATCGCAATATTGGGGCTTCTATTCATCTTCTTTTGTTCCTATGGCAATGATATCGTTTGATAATACATGCCTGATGAGTGGCAATCGACACACTAAACGTTTAGGTTTACTACCAGACAACTGGTTTAACTCGATATGTGGGTTTATAAATCCTGCTGTTTCGAGATTCAATCGTAATGATTTAGGCGTCTGAATATTGATGTGAGATTCCCCACGGTAAAATCGTTGTCTTGGATCTTTGGGTAACTTCTTTCCCACAATGAGGTTCATTAATCTGAAAATGGGGTACCCATATTTGTAATAATTCAAGTTCGGCATGGTGTGGATAATCAACCTTCCACCCGGTTGCAGGCATTGATGAACCCCTTTTAAAACACGCTTAAGATCCGTTTGAGATAGATGTTCAACAATGTCTAGCATAAACACAATAGTAAATTGATTGGGGGTGAAGGGCAGATTTCTCGCATCTGCCAGGGTCAATTCAAATGGATGATTTAATTCGATCGCTTTCCTTCTGAGCGATTCTGCAAAACGCAGCGCAGCTTTAGCATAATCCACACCCACGGATAAGCTTCCAACTCTTGCTGATTGGTAGACGATTTCGCCACGACCGGTTCCGATATCTAATACCTGGTCAGATGGATTGAGTTTGGCCAATTCAAATGCATACACCATCCATGGTGGAAGAATCTCACCTCTTGATTTTTTGAACTCTTCATATCCACCACAGGAATGTTCAAAATAGAAGTTATCATAAATCTCTTGTGGTGGTGTGTCCTTTTCATTCATCATTTGATCCAAAAATCGATGTTGTTTTTGTTTTTGCTTCGCCGGGCAAAATATTAAAGATGATCATCATAAGTCAACTCGAAATCAAAAATGTGTACGGTTATCAGGAACGATGTATTGTATGGGATCATCATTCGCATACAATTCATCATTTATTAGACTCAATGGATCCTGTAAATAAATCTTCAAATGCGATGGCGACATTGTTCCAATTATATTTTTCAACAACGGATGCCCTTGACCTTTGCCCAAACAACTCTCTGCACGCTTTATCAGTCACTAATTTTATAGTGTAATCCCTTAGCGAAGCATTATCTTCCGGTGCAAAAAGAAAGCCATTGTTAGTGTGATCAATCACTAAGCTAACACCCCCAACGTCACTGGCAACACAGGGCAATCCACATGCCATCGCCTCTAATAATACCGTAGGCAGACCATCCAAGTTGCCGGCCATATCTCGCTGAGAGGGTAAAACAAAAATATCCGCAGCCGCCAGAAAATTTGGCACTTCGTGCCAGAGAACCTGTCCGGGAAACGAGACCACTTTTTGAAGATTCAACCGATGGACTTTATCCTTAAAATCTTGTTCCAAAGGCCCTGATCCACCAATCACTACCCGAACGTGATATGCTTCATGAGGCAAGTCAGGAACGATGGTTATCAACCGTTCAAATCCCTTCTTATAAACAAATCTTCCCAGTGTAGCAATGATGATTTCATCATCAACCCAGCCATATTTTTCACGGATTTCAGTGCGATCATCATGGGGTTTAAAAATATCTGGATCTGCTCCCCAGGGGATCAGTTTAATATGGATAGTGTCGTTAATTTTTTTTGCACGATCAAATAATTCCTGGCTGCAAGCTGTGACATAAGAAGATTGAGAAAAAACCCATCTCGCAACAGCCCTGAACAAAATATTCTTATCCGACATAAAGATATCTGATCCGTGCAGGCTGATGATCAATGGGATGTTCAACAGTTTACTGACGATGGCACCTGGCAGCCCATTCGGTAACACCCAATGGGCGTGAATCACTTGTGCATCCATCTTCTTGGATACACTCATCAGCTTGAGTGTTGCGGCAAGAACGTAAAAGGGCAGCAGAAAAACAGTCAGCGGTCTCAATTTGACATCTGCACTTAATGACCGGGCATGACCCATAATATGCCCTTTTTTTGGCCAAATGTATCGAAATCGATGGACCTTGATTTGTGCTTCAGGGTCGGCTTCGACACTGACATCATAAGGGGCAACCACTTCAATTTTGTGACCGCGCTTGTGGAGAGATTCCGAGATGGATTTTACAAAAGGTGCCACGCCATCACCTTTAAACCTTGGATATGAACTCGCAATAACAGAAATTCTCATTATTCTTTCTCGATGTCTAGGTGCTTCTTTAGTTGCTTTCTATCTCAAATGGTTGCTCATCTGGTTTAATAATATGTGATCAAGGTTTTTTATTCTCTTATTGTGCGGGATCTGAAAACCTTGCTTGAGGATTTAATCGACTTTGCGTTATTTAAGTCACTAACATCGCGTACTTTCGTTCCAGGGGTTCACCGATCAGGGTTTCTTCTCATGGCTTGAAGTCCTTCCGCAGCCCCATAGCACCAGGACAATTTCTGCAAGTACACATAGGGGATGATCCTAGCATGCTGGCGGACCTCTTTTGTCTCGATCAAGATCTTAAATGTCGTCAGCGCTGCAATCACCGGCGCAAAGACCCGTAGGAACCACGCTGATCCAAACAGCTTCGGTGTGCGAAAGACCTCCGGGTAGCGATGCCGGACCCTGATTGTATAATAACCGGATTTATGAACGTACTCTCGTAAGGTGGACAGATCTTTTCGCTCTGGCCGGTGCTCAATAGCAGCTGAGGGCTCAAAGAGCAAGCGATAGCCTGCCTGGGTCATGCGCGCGGTCCATTCAATGTCCTGGCCGCGCGGCAGGTCTTGGTCCATTAAACCCACATCATCAATCACCTGGCGGTGAACAGCCAAATTCAAGGTCGGGAAGAATTTTCGTTCTCTCCGCCTCTGAGATGCCAGCTCCCCATAGAACATGGAAAGGTTGTAGACCAGCAGCCAAAAGGGCTCGTTGGGGGTGATCACACCACCGCCAACCACCTGCCAACCCGCTTTGAAAGTTGCAGTAAAAGCCTCGATCCATCCTGGTTGGGCAATACAGTCCGAATCGATAAACAACAGCCATTCACCTTGGGCGGCTCGGATGCCGATGTTGCGGGCCTCAGCCGCCCCAACAGGCGCAGGTGTCTCAATATAACGTACCTCAGGAAATTTATTCACATGCCCAAATTTATCCATCCCCACCACGATCACCTCATAAGGTAGGGCTGTCTTTTGCCGCAACACAGACTCGATCGTCTGATCAACGATCGGGGAGTGTAGGTTGGGAATGATGATCGAGATCTTAATCTCAAATGCCAAAGGGTAGCCTTATCCCGTGTCCCGCTTAGGTTTCTTATCAGCTGTCACCAAGCAGGTTGCTCACCTCCCTATTATAGCCGCTTCCGGATGATCTGTTTTGATATTATCATTCCCATGGATCTGCAATCAATCCATTGATGGAATGGTTATGGTTTAACTTGATAGATTTCAATGACCGGACCCCGGAAACGATCTGTTGTTGTCTGCCCCAAGGTGCGCCGGATATAAAAGAGGATATCACCCATCCTTTGAATACTATTTTCAGGTGGCTGGCTGGGTTCAAACTTCGCTAGCAGGTGATGATCCCTCCGGATTGTGTCGTAGATTGCTACCTCATGAGAATATCTTTCTGGTTCTTGATAATATCGGTCGTATATATCGGAAGACAAGAGGATATAACCAATTTCATCCTGCATTAATTGGTAGTCTTCAAATATTATTGCAAAGTCTTGCCGCTCTTGTAAAGGCGTATAACCCTCGAAGAGGCTGTTATTGGCTGTGATGCCCTGCGATGCACAATATGCACTTGACACCAAACGGGTATCGGTGAAAGATCGCCTAATTGGGGTATGGACGGCAAAGATCAACTGCTGAGTGAAGTAATAACCAATCAAGAGGATCGCGATCCACCTGGTAATAGGCTGTTTGTGGGCTTTTTCCCAGATGAAACTGACTCCTACGGCAATCAAAAATAAAGGTGTGATATACATAGGTAGAGCCCATCTTTCCCAATGCAGTGCTACGATGCTCAGCAGCAGCCAATACAGCGCACCATATAATAATATTAGAGTTGCTTTGTTGCGCCATTTGATTAAAGCAAAACATCCTACACTAATCAGCAGGAGGGCAATTATATTTGACCAAGATCCAAATGCCTGGAAGTAAAAAGCCAATCGTCCCCAAAAACCCAACTGGTCCACCCCTGGATGTGACGAATCCGCCGAGAGCAGGACACCGCCCAAAGCCAGTGAATGATTGATAAATAGCTTTGGCGCAACCAAGAATAATGCCACCACAAACACAGCAATAACTATAATTGTTCTCTGTCCAATTTTAATAATTTTTACATTCAACGCCTGATCAGGTAGTTCTAAGGTTTTAATCAGGACCCCCAATAATACAATCCCCAAGGAAATTATTCCTGGATACTTCTCAGCTGTATTGATGGCAGCAAATATGCCCGCAATGTAAATTGAAGATGTCCTGCTCTTTATCAGGTAGTGAAGCGTAAAATATATTACCAACAATGTAAACAATGTAATTGGAACGTCTGGCGTGATAAATAGCGAATGTAATACATAAGAGGGGAATAACATAAATACCATGCCAGCCGCAAGACCAAGATTGGGTTTGAATAATTTGCCAATCTGGTAAGCGACCAGTGGTATCAACGAACCGATCACAGCAATCAACAACCGGCCGTAGTGATAAAAGTGCAACTGATATAACAGATACCTGGCTGCATAATTTTCCCCAAACCGAAGGTAGCTCATCATATTCAGATAAAAGTAATTGAGGGTATATAAGATCTGGTTAGGCCGTGCAAAAGTCCCCGGGTTACCCGGGTACCAAAATCCATCCCGGGTCATGAAGAAAACCTGGTCCATGATCAACTCTTCATCCGGGCGGGTTAATAACGGAAAGCCATGTCTTAAACCAATCATCCTAATCAGCAGGGAGAAGACAAAGATGCTCGGTAATATCAGGATATCCCGTGAAAAAGGAATGATGATTGATCTCTTTTTAGAAATTTTTACGACCATGATCAAGTCTCACAGCACATATTATGATGCTAATGAATTATAAATCTTAATAATTAAAGCGCGATATGGAAATTATTAACCGATTAATGTTGTACGATTGCCAATGTTCTTATTGAAATTCTTTACTCGTGATCGATCCGAAAAACCCTTACTGAATCATTTGTAAATGCAAGTTCGATCCACTCGCATCCTGCTAAACCACTGACCCCCAAACTTCCTACCCCCTCGCGGATGTAGATCCAGTCTAGTTCAGCTTCTTCAACCAGTGCCCAAAAATCGTCTGAGCAAGTTGACATTTGGCTGGCGGCTCGACCCCATTCCTGCAGTTCGCTTGTCCATCTCAAATCCGGCGAGAAGCCGTAGAACACAGTTGGCACAAGCGACCAGCGCCCGGTGTAAGGCAGGATCCAACCGCCGCCATCCACACCGCGATGGATGTCCTCCATCCAATAAGCCGTATTGATGAAGAAACGGGAATCGGCTGGTGTGTTCTCTGCAATCCAATCCAAAGCTGTCAAATCCGCTTGGGTGACCAGCACAGTAGCCGGGTTGAGGATATCTCTCATTTGTGGAAAGCCCCAGGCAGTCCACCCTGCCACAATCAATAGCAATAGAAGCATGGTTACCCAGGGGCGATTAAGACGCGCCCCAACCCAACGGGCAACCAGCCAAAAGAACCAACCCGCCAACAACACAAGCGGTAAAAACAGCACGATGGCAAAGTGGTCTGCTCTAAAAGGTCTTAAGCTCAGGCCCCAGGGCAGTGACAAGACCGCGATGGCTAGGCTCCACAGGCCAAATCCGGTGTTTTGACGCGTGAGGAGGGTAATTATCAGCCCGATCCCCGCCGGGAGCAGCAGCCAGTGGTTGCTGGTGGGACCCAAGAGCATCCAGATATAATCGCCAGCGCCGGTTGTTAAAATCGCTTCCAAGCTTTCAGGTAGGCTGGTTTCAACCCCTGGGCTGCCCAAAGAATACCTTGCCACCCGCCACAACCAGGGCGTGGCCAGCAGGAATCCAAATGCAAGACTGTTTAGCACCCAGGCTGAACGCATAAGCGTTAACGGCAGCTGCCGCCGATGCGTGACCAGGCTCACAATGATTGACAGCCCCACAAAAACCCCAAACAGCAGTGCTGCAAAATAGTGGCTGAGCAAGATGCCCCCGGTCATCAGCGCCAGTGCCAGGGCGTTCCCCCAATGGCGTTTCTCCCGTGGGATGGATATGACCAAACCCATTGCCAGCGGGAGGAAGATCAAACCCGTTATCAAGGTATAGCGGCCCCAGCTCAGGTAATAGGCTGGCATGCGGGTGGCAAAACTCACCAGGAGTACAGCAGCTAAGGCTGGACGCCAATTGCACCACACCGTTTTTCCAAGGGAATAGACTGAAAGCCCTACAGCCGTGTTAAGCACCTGACCCAAGACCAGCATAGCAGCACCGATTGGCAGTCCGCTGACCGCCGTGAAAAGCCCAGCGACGGCATGAAAGCCGTAGTGATAATAGAACGGCATCTCAAGATAAGGTGCTAAGTCGTTGGGTAGACCGCCCTGGTCAAGGATGGCGCGTACGATCAGGAAATGGTGCTGCGAATCAACCCAGTTGGGCAGCAACAGGTCCCGGGCTTGATAAAGCCGCCAGGCGCTGGCCAATCCCAATAAAACCAAACCAACCCATAAACCGAGCCAATATCGGCGCTCCAAACGGACGCCTTTTTTGATAAATCCCAATAGTGAAAGCAGGGCAAATAAGGCCAGGAGCGCAAGGATCTCAATGCGAGAAAAGCGTATATTGAGTAAGAAACCCGCTTGCGTCAGCAGGATGATACTCGCCAGCCCAACACCCCATATCTGGGCGATCGAAACAAGCGGGTCCCCCCGATTTCCCAGCCAGGCCCACCAGGCTAACCCGGGCAATAACAGCGCGGCAAAGGCCAGCAGGATCACAAAGGCTTCACCCCGGTTGAGTCTATCCCTGTCAACATGTCTTTGATCCTGATTTCGAGCACGGGGTGGACTAAGTCCGGCGCAATATCATTGAGCGGCACCAGCACAAAGGCACGGCCTGCCATGCGCGGGTGCGGGATTTGCAGATCACCGGTGTCGATCACCCGTTGTCCATAAAAGAGGATATCCAAATCAATCACGCGCGGCCCATAGCGGAAGAGCGTTTGGCGGCCCATTGCTTTTTCAATGGCCTTCAGGTATCGCAGCAAGCGTACGGGGCGCATCCGGGTGATGACCGCGATCACCTGGTTCAGGAAATCAGGCTGGTCAAGGTAACCCCAGGGTGGGGTGATATAGATGGGCGACTCCTGCAGGATGGTCGCTCTGGGGCGCATAGAAGCTTTGGCCGTTTGCAGGTTTTTCTGACGGTCGCCGATGTTCGTACCCAGGGCAAGGTAGATCAGTTCACGATTTCTCACTTGACCTCAAGGATATTCAGAAAATCCGCCAGCAAGCCGTAGGCTGTTGTTTCCGGACCGGGATCGCTCTCGAGAATTCCCAAACCGGGTAAGACGTCCAGTTTGAACTGGCAGAAGGAGCTGGTGCCGTTGACGCTGTACAGGGGCGATTCTGGGTCGACCCGCTGAGGGGCAACCCTGGCAGCCAGACCATCATCGAGAACTTGTGCTGAACAAACCAGCTTCCAGCGTTCGCCCGCAGCTCGTGCTTCAGCAATCATGTGGGGTGTGACGCCGCGGATACCGGCCCGGTCAACCTGCTGGGGGGTGAGGGGGATGCCCATCAAGACCGTCACCAATGCAGCGACCTTGATGGCTGCGTCCCAACCATCGATATCGTTGCTGGGGTCCGTCTCGGTGATGCCAATCTCACGCCCGTAGGCAACCGCTTCTTCAAAGGTCTTGCCCCCTTCCATCATCTCCAACAGCAGATTGGTGCAGGAGTTAAGGATGCCCTCAAAGCCAACTAGGTTTGCCCCGACCAGCGGCTCGCGAAACAGGGCAAAAATCGGTGCGCCGTCCATCACCGCCGATTCGAACAGGAAGCGCAGTCCTTGACGGTTTGCCAGCTCGGTTAGAGCTTTGTAACCATGAACGACTGGACCTTTATTAGCAGTCACGACATGCATGCCCGATTCCAAAGCCGTTTGAATATAGCCCAGGGCAGGCTGGCCGGTGTGCGGATTGACAGGTGTGGTCTCGAACATAAAATCCGCCGGGCAGGCGCGGATAAAGGCCTCAGCCGTGTGGGGCGCTGAGACCGTGCTCAGGCCGTCCAGGGTGCTGGCCGAGTCCAGCAGGTCCAGCGCAGCACCCAGGTTGATCCCGTCCGGGTTGATAACCGCCCCATGCGAACCGGTGATGATCCCGGTCACCACAGCCGATACGTTGTAGCGATCAGCCAATTCGGTATCTTTTTTGAGTAGAAGACGGGCAAAGGCCTTTCCGACATTGCCGAAGCCCACCAGGCACAGACGTTGCGGGTTGGTCATTTTTTTTGATCCTCTCTTGATTTTAGGTACCCTAATTTAACCATAAAATCCGCAAAGAATGTGTTTAGGGTCAGAAGCCCGTAAGGGTGAAACTGCGGTTAGAATTGGTGACATGGATAACAACACGACACGGGTTTTATTATTTGATATTGACGGCACGCTGATGGATTCGGCCAATGAGGTTACCATTTGTTTGAGCCGAGCAATGGAAGATGTGTATGGTACGGCAGGCCCAATTGAATCCTATGATATGCATGGCAAAACCGATTGGCAGATCGTGACCGAACTGATGGACATGGCGGGGTTTGAGGCAGTAGTGGTGGAGGCTGGCTTGTCGAAAGTGTTTGGCGCTTATGCCCGCCATGTCGAACTTGCCGCGCCGACCCTCAAGATGCGTACCCTGCCCGGTGTAACAGACCTGCTGAGGGCATTGGTAAGCGAGCCCAATTTCATCCTGGGGTTGGTGACGGGTAATGCCTGCGCGGCCGTCCCAAATAAGTTGCGCGCAGTGGGTCTGGACCCCGGCTTGTTCACTTTCGGCGCTTTTGGGGATGACCATCGAGACCGCAACCGGCTGCCGCCCCTGGCGCTGTACCGCCTGGAACAGATTTTGGGGGCGCGGGTGCCCTCGGAATCTGCCCTGGTGATCGGCGACACGCCGCGCGACATCGAATGTGCCCGAAGCGCCGGACTGAAGGTGCTGTGCGTAGCCACCGGCAGCTACCCACGTGATGCGCTGGCACGGTGCGCGCCCGACTACCTGCTGGACGATATGGTTGATACGGATGCCGTGCTATTGATTTTAAAGGAGTTTTGAGTACCAATTGAAATGTTTTTAAACTTTCTCCATTTCCTTGTTGACATTAATTAGCTTTGTGGTATTATCTTATATGAAGTGAAGTCAGTTTTGGTAAAGGTAACGACCGTCCAGACTTGCGGAGACTGGGCGGTTTTTTGATGCTCACCAAAAAGAGGACTTACAAATTAACAATTTTAGTAATATACAAAGGAAATGTTTAGAATGGCAGAAAAAGAAATTGGAACCGTAAAATGGTTCAACGACACAAAAGGTTATGGCTTTATCGCTCGAGAAGCAGGCGACGATGTATTTGTACATCACACCGCAATCATGGGATCAGGTTTCAAATCCTTGCGTGAAGAACAACAGGTTGAATTCTCCGTAGAACAAGGTCCAAAGGGCCTGCAAGCTGTAGACGTCCAACCCCTGTAGCCCTTAGGGCACATCCATTATCTAGAAAAATACCGGCCAGGTTTCCGCAAACTGGCCGGTTTTGATTTTAAGTTAGCAATAGTCCGCCAGCTATAGCGCTCCAAATTGACCTAACAGGGCCAGAATAGCTGGATCAATCACCGTTTCTGGTAAATCTGCAGCCTGATACTCGTTTGCGCTTAAAGCTCGCTCTCGCAAGGTATGCCAGAGCACCTCGCGCTCATCCTGTGATTTGATCACTAGGTCATTGACCGACTGTGCGGTTTGAAACATCTCACCCGTGGTGTAGAAGAAGGTAATCCGCTTCCATTCTCCCGTTGGTATGGGGTGTTCCAAACGTTGCAGGGGTCCGATTTGCAGCTTGAAATATTCCTCATGCGCACGAGGGTGATCAGGTTCATCCCGGATCAATTCCCGCCGACGGGTCAGCTCATGCCCGAGAATTTCAGCCACATAGGCAATCTGCCAGCGATCTGCGTCGCCAAAGGATTTGGTTTGGTAGAAAGCCAGGTAATCCACCGAAATAACCTTCGGCGCACTCTTAAGGGGGATGCGATACCAACCAAACAGGCGCGCGATATCAAAGTCACGCTGGTTGGGCAGGATCGCGACCAGGATTAAGGCGGTTTCAGGCAGGGTTGCATGCATGGGATCCCCTTTGGTTGGGAGGTTGAGAGAATTTTATCATGAATGCTGGTGAATAGTGATTAAGTGAGTGGTGAATAATAAAAAAGGTGCGAACAACCCTCACACCCTTCGCTCCATCTCGCTTATCTTGCGGGAGATATAAAAAAAGGTGCGCACAAAATAGGTGCGCACCCTAAGAAATCATCCCCCATTCACCATTCTCTTTCCACGCTCTTCCTACAACAATCCAACCATTGCGTTAAATTCTTCAATCTTGGCATCGATTTCGGGGATTTGGGCCTGGAGTTCAGTCCAATAATCGCGCTGGTACCACTGTGCCTGAATTTCTTCATATGTCTTGCCCTGTTGCTCAACCCAGGTGAAGTATTTTAAGTTGTGGACGCGTTTCTGCCCCATATAGGTCAAGTCTTCAAGATAATCGGTGGCAACGCCCTTTAGCCAACGAGCATCGTCTACAGCAGCAACTTTCTCCGTGTACTGACCCATTTCCTCATGCATTTCCACCAAGCGGCTCTCATACAGTTCCATCGAGTCGGTCAGCACCGTCACAACAATGTCGTTCTCGGTCAACTCATGATACTTGGCGACTTTGATCGCTGAGAGCAGGTTAGAAATACTGGAGAAGCCCAGCAGATCTAAATTCTCAACAGTCTCTGTTGGCACACCGGATTTAACCAGGTGAGCCTGGCCTTCGGGTTCATTGAATAGACGGGCCAGGTTAACCACAGCATTATCGTCAATGGCTACCAGCAGATCGGTGTTTCGTCCGTTGTGAATCCAGGGTACATGCTTATCACCAATGCCCTCGATACGGTGAGCGCCAAACCCATTGTTCAACAAGGTCGGGCATTGCACCGCTTCTGAGGCGGTGATAAAGCTGTCAGGCCACACCTGTTTGAGGTAGTCTCCGCTGGCGATGGTGCCAGCAGAACCTGTAGCGGAAACCATGCCACGGTATTCATCCTTTGGGCCGGCAACTTCCTTGACCATCTGTTCCAAGGCTCGACCAGTTAGGTAATAATGCCATAAGTAATTGCCAAACTCATCAAACTGGTTGAAGATCATCAAGTCTTCACCAGAATTGCGCAGTTCCCAGCACTTATCAAAAATTTCTTTGACATTTGATTCGGAGCCAGGGGTTTTGATGGTTTCGCCAGCAATACTGGCCAACCACTCAAAACGTTCTTGGCTCATCTCTTCTGGTAAAATCGCAATTGATTCGCATGCCAACAGCGCTGAGTCATACGCCCCACCCCGGCAGTAATTGCCGGTGGACGGCCAAACAGCTTTCTGCTGGGTGGGGTCAAATTGACCGGTCACCAAGCGTGGCACCAGGCAGCCAAAAGCTGCGCCAACTTTATGCGCGCCGGTCGGGAACCATTTGCCCACCAGCGCCAGGATCCGGGCTGGTGTGCCAGTCAGGCTTTGGGGAAATTCCATATAATTCAATCCACCAAACAGTCCGCCGCTGGGTTTAGGTTCGTTGTACCATGTGATGCGGAACAGGTTGCGAGGGTGCAGATCCCACAGGCCAATGCCTTTGAGCTCTTCCTTGATCTTATCCGGGACCCGGCTTGGATCCAGCATTTGTTGAAAAGTGGGGATGATGATGTTGCGTTCCCGAACACGCTGGATGGTGCGCTCAAGACGTTCCGGATACAGGGTTAAGTCTATTGTAGTCATTAAGGTTCTCCTTCAAAAAATCAGACAATTATTGGGTTCTTTGATCCATCTTTACAGGCTGTGATGTTGAATTAAGTTTAATGATAGTTATTCACCATCCTCTTCGTTTTTAGGTCCTTCAGCAACGATGTACAACGGACGGTCCTTGGCTTCATCGTAAATCCGTCCGATATATTCACCGATAATACCCAGGCTGATCAACTGCACACCGCCCAGGAAAAGCACAATGATCAGGGTGGTCGCCTGGCCGAGTAAGGCTGTACCCGTTGTCAGGCGCAGGATGGCTACAATCGGGATGGCCAACACGCTCAGGCCAGCCGCAATGAAACCAAGATAGGTTGCGACCTGAAGGGGAAAATACGAAAAACTGGTGACAGCATTCAATGCCAGTTTGAGCATCTTCTTGAGGGGATACTTGGTCTCACCGGCATGGCGCGGCTGGCGTTTATAACTGACCCCAACCTGTTTGAAACCCACCCAGGCGGACATGCCGCGCAGGAAACGATGCTTTTCGCGCATCTGACGCATCACCTCAACGACTTTTTTGTCCATCAAACGGAAGTCGCCGGTATCCAACGGGATTTCGACATCTGTGATGCGGTATATCAGCCGGTAAAACAGGGAAGCGGTGGTCTTTTTAAACCAGGACTCGCCCTGACGTTCCTCGCGCACCGCATAAACCACCTCAAAACCCTCACGCCATTTCTCAATCAAGTCAAGGATCACTTCAGGTGGATCCTGCAGATCGGCATCGATGATAATCACCGCGTCGCCACGGCTGAAATCAACACCAGCTGTAACGGCGATTTGGTGTCCAAAATTCCGGGCAAAGATCACCGGCCGCACCCGCTCATCATTCTCGGCCAACTTACGGATCAACGCTGTTGAACCATCACTGGAGCCATCATCCACCAGGACGAGCTCCCATGGTTCACCTGTGCGGTCCATCACATCCCGAACGCGCGGGTACAGTTCAGGGATATTCTCCAGTTCATTATAAATAGGGGCAATGATTGTAAATGTTGGCGCTGTCATCCCAGCACCTTCATTACCGCATCCAGAGTGGGTTCAATAATCGGCGCCTCGGGTACAGCCTGCATGGCAGCCTTCACGTCTTTAAGGCCGCTGCCGGTGCTCAACACTAGCACTGGATCCTCCGAGGCTATCACCCCTTCATCCACGGCTTTGACCAACCCAGCATAGGCGGTCGCAGCTGCAGGCTCGGCAAAGATACCGACTCGGCCTAGTTCAGCAATGGCTGCCAGGATATCCTTATCAGGGACGGTCAGGTAGATGCCCCCTGTCTCGCGGGCAGCACGCACAGCTCGCACACCATCACGCGGCAGGTCTACGGAGATGCTGTCTGCCAGGGTATCTGCCTGGACGGGTTGAATGTCCTCATCGCCCCGATGGAAAGCATTGGCAATCGCTGCAGAACCGGTGGATTGCACGCCAATGATGCGGGGCATTTGCGACAGCCATCCCAGCGCGTGAAGGTCTTTAAATCCCTTATGGACACCTGAGATGATATTGCCATCACCAACAGAGATGAAAACAGTCAGGGTTGGCTTGTTCTCAGGTAAACGCCGGATGACCTGCTCCCAGATCTCAAAGGCAGCGGTCTTCTTGCCTTCTGCCGTGAAGGGATTGTAGCCAGTGTTTCGGTTATACCAGCCAAAGGTTTGGGTTGCTTCGATACTCAGGTCAAAAGCTTGATCGTAGTTCCCATCCACCAGCAGAACTTTGGCACCAAAAACAATCAGTTGGGCAATTTTAGCAGGTGGGGCCGTTTTAGGAGCAAAAATGACTGCTTTCGCACCAACAGCAGCTGCCATCCCGGCTAGGGCAGCCCCGGCATTGCCCGTTGAGGCAGCTACGGTGATCTCAGCGCCAATCTGGCCTGCACGGGCTACTACAATGGCGCTGGCACGATCTTTAAAGGATGCGGTGGGATTTGGGCTTTCATCTTTGATCCACAGGTCTTGCAGACCCAACGCCTTTGCCAACCGGGAGGATTTATAAACTGGTGTCCATCCTGCACGCCGTAAGGGTGTGCCGATGCCGCCAGGATCTCCCACGGGCAGCAAATTTAGATAACGCCACAGGGACGCTTCTGGTAACTCCATAAATTTTTCAGGCGTGAACTTTGCATTGATGGCATCATAATCGAGGATGACATTCAGGTTGCCACCATCTTTCGGGCAGGTATAGGTCACATCTTCAGGGTCATATTCGGCCCCACACAGGGAACAAGTGTAATGTGAAAATTTTTGTTTCATAAGGCTTGCCATCCTTGGGTAGATCACAATAATGGATGAAAAGGGCTGCTATGATCAGGATAGCAGCCCCAGATGCTTAATATTAAGGAAGAATCCACGTTCCAGTTTTGCCCTCAAGGGCTTCACTGATGTGTTCCGGGTCGGTGATCAGGGCTTTCTTGCCGCCTTTTTCAAGGTAATTAATGATCGCCTTAATCTTGGGAAGCATACTCCCCGGTGCAAAATGGCCTTCTTCGATATATTGCTTTGCTTCAGCAACCGTCATCAGGTCAAGGAAAACCTGATTAGGTTTATTGAAGTTCAGGGCAACTTTTTCCACAGCGGTGCTGATCACAAACAAATCCGCATCGATATTTGTAGCCAGCAAGGAGGAGCTGAAGTCCTTATCGATCACAGCTTCAACACCCTTAACATGCCCTTTTTCATCCTCTACGACAGGGATCCCCCCGCCGCCCACGCCCACCACAATCGTACCGGCATGGATCAGGGTATCGATCACACTAGCCTCAACAATGCGGGTGGGGATTGGTGAGGGCACCACGCGGCGAAAGCCACGTCCAGCATCTTCCACAACCACCCAACCTTCGTTTTCAGACCGACGTTTTGCTTCCTCTTCGTCCATGAAGGATCCAATTGGCTTGGTGGGATTCTGAAAAGCCGGGTCATTCCGATCGACGATGGTTTGGGTCACCACGGTGGCGACATCTTTAACCATGCCGCGTCGTTTGAACTCGTTATGCAGGGAATTTTGGAACATGTATCCGATGGCACCTTGTGTGTCTGCACCGCAATAATCCAGCGGGATCTCATGCAATTCATGTTGAGCAAGTTCCGATCGACGCAAGATAAAACCGACCTGGGGGCCATTCCCATGCGTCACAACCACATCCCAGCCCTTTTGGATCATATCTACAATGTGTTTCATCGTGTCGTTGGCAGCATTAAACTGGTCCTGAACGGTTTGATGTGCTTTATCTTTAATTAACGCATTGCCCCCGACCGCGACCACAGCAATTCCTTGTCTTTCCATACGATTATTATCTCCTTTAGTTGTATTAATAAATCTAACTGCTCAGGCTGTTCTGCTGCTGAAGGGTGGGGGATGTGGTGGGGGGGGGGGGGCCCCCCCCCCCCACCCCCCCCCACCCAAACACAAACAAAC
>Ga0334892_1001251_pt1 | contig 22778 bp, 21 predicted proteins | sample GraSluR3_MG_4_FD_207213 | JGI IMG/M metagenome (GOLD analysis project Ga0334892, IMG submission 207213) | Sludge microbial communities from methane-producing bioreactor in Wageningen University, Netherlands - Granular Sludge_15_04-R3 | ecosystem: Engineered > Bioreactor > Anaerobic >...
TTGATTCTATTGAATCTATGCCTTGATACAGATTATAGAATTAAAAACGGTCAAATAAATGAAAAGATAGGTGTGGAACTTATACTTACCAAAATATGTCAAAGAATTAAAAGTGAAAATGCATATAGAGTTTACGCTTAAAAAATCAATAAAAAAAAGGAAGACCTCAGTCATCCTTTATGTAAACTATTAAAACCCCAAGGTATATGGGGTTTTTATTTATGGTAAGCAAATACCTTAGTAAGCTTTACTATTGTTAACGAACTAAAGCTGTCCTCTGAATTAGTTAGCTTTAGCAGCGTTTAATCTAGAAGCTAATTTTGATACTTTTCTAGCAGCAGCATTTTTATGAAGAGTTCCTTTAGCTGCGATTTGATGGATTTTCTTTTGAGCGTACTTGAAGTTTTCAGTAGCAGCTTCCATATTACCTTCAGCTAGAGCAGCCTCAAATCTTTTGATTGCTGTTTTTATTTGAGATTTTCTCATTCTGTTAATAAGAGTTTTCTTAGCAGTAACAGAAATTCTTTTCTTAGCAGACTTAATATTTGCCAATATATTCACCTCCTGTTTTTTTGGATTCTTCCAATTGGTCAACAAAAAAGATTGTACCAAATAAGCGAGCAAAAGTAAAGGACAAAAAGCTTTATAACGTAAAAAAATTATTAATTTAAGTAGTTTCAGAAAGCTTTATGAGATAAATGTTAAAAATCATTATAATTCCACTTCAATTATAAAGGCGTTTCTGATAAGATAAAGCATATCCTAAAAATTTATTTACTCATCTTTATATATTATATAACGAAAAGAGAGATTTGTAACATAAAATTAACATTTAAATAAGAAAATTATTTTTAAGGAGGAAGAGGTAGTTGGATAGACAAAGCCGCACAAGAAATTTTAGTATCATTGCTCATATAGACCATGGAAAATCAACACTAGCTGATAGATTGATTGAAGATACAGGATTAGTACAATCAAGAGATATGAAGGCGCAGCTTCTAGATAATATGGATTTGGAAAGAGAAAGAGGAATAACGATTAAACTGCAGTCGATTAGACTAGTTTACAAAGCAAAAGATGGAGAGGAATACTTTTTTAATTTAATTGATACTCCAGGTCACGTAGACTTTAACTACGAAGTATCTAGATCCCTTGCTGCCTGTGAAGGTGCTCTCCTTATAGTTGACGCAGCTCAGGGAGTTGAAGCCCAAACCCTAGCTAATGTCTACTTGGCACTTGACCAAGATTTGGAAATAGTACCTGTAATCAATAAGATAGACCTTCCTAGTGCTAGACCTGAGGAAATTAAGACGGAAATAGAGGATATTATAGGACTAGATGCATCTGAGGCTCCTCTTATTTCAGCAAAAGACGGGACTAATATAGATCAGGTTCTAGAGGCGATAGTACATAAGGTACCAGCACCAAAAGGCGATATTGATGCACCACTTAAGGCTCTTATATTCGACTCGTATTACGATTCATACAAAGGAGTAATTTCTTACGTAAGAGTATTTGAAGGCAAAGTGAAAAAAGGCGATAGAATAAAGATGATGAATACAAAAAAGGTGTTCGAGGTTACGGAAGTTGGAGTTGTTTCTCCTACTCATATTCCAGTAGAGGATTTAGTAGCTGGGGATGTAGGATATATAGCAGCTTCTGTTAAGGATATCAGAAGCTCTAGGGTTGGAGATACTATCACCTTGGCTGATAACCCAACAGAGCATCCTCTTCCAGGATATAAAAAAGCTACCCCTATGGTTTATTGTGGGATTTACCCTGCTGAAGGTGAAAAATATGAAAATGTAAGAGATGCATTAGAAAAGCTTCAAGTAAATGATGCAGCTCTAGAATTTGAAGCAGAAACCTCTGCAGCTTTAGGTTTTGGATTTAGATGTGGATTCCTTGGCCTTCTTCATATGGAAATAATTCAAGAAAGATTAGAAAGAGAATTTGACTTAAATATGATAACTACGGCTCCATCTGTATTATTTAGAGTAATAAAAGCTGATGGGGAAGTACTCATGATACAAAATCCTACTAATCTCCCGCCAGTGCAGGAGATTGACCATATAGAAGAGCCTATAGTAAAGGCGAATATAATTGTACCTACGGATTATGTGGGACCTGTAATGGAGCTTGCGCAGGAAAGAAGAGGCAATATGCTCAACATGGAGTATCTAGACACCAAAAGAGTTACACTTCACTATGAGATTCCATTAAACGAAGTTGTATATGACTTCTTCGATTCATTAAAATCAAGAACAAAGGGTTATGGCTCATTAGATTATGAATTTAGAGAGTATAAAGAAGCAAAACTAGTTAAGCTTGATATTCTAATCAACAGAGAGCAAGTGGATGCACTTTCATTTATAGTTCATGAAAGTACAGCCCAAACTAGAGGAAGAGTAATGTGTGAAAAGCTAAAGGACGAAATTCCAAAGCATCAGTTCCCAGTGCCTATACAAGCAGCAATAGGAACTAAGGTAGTAGCAAGAGAAACGATAAGTGCATATAGAAAAGACGTACTTGCGAAATGCTACGGTGGAGATATAAGCCGTAAGCGTAAACTACTTGAAAAACAAAAAGAGGGTAAGAAAAGAATGAGACAAATTGGGAATGTAGAAGTTCCTCAAAAGGCATTTATGTCAGTTCTTAAGCTAGATAAATAAATTCAATAATGTTTTATAAGTAAAGAGCGCTTCTGAAAATGGAGCGCTTTTTTTCGTCTAATAATTTAGTGTTTATGAATTCTAGATTCATAGTAAGGCATTGCTCTTTTTATAATATTGAAAAATAAAGACTATAGTGATATATTATTTACAGATGACAAGACAGCAGAAAAGTCACTAATATATTTTAAATATCAAATTTATAAAAGGAAGGCGAACCATGAAAGAAAACATACTTGAGCTAATAAAAAAACAGAAGCTTGAAGAGGATTGTGTAATTTTGGCCCATCATTATCAAATACCTGAAATCAAGCAGGTAGCTGATTACATAGGAGATTCATATTATTTGAGTGCTTTGGTAAGTAAGCTTAAAACACCTAAGATTTATTTCTGCGGAGTTAGATTTATGGCTGAAACAGCTAAAATATTATCGCCAGATAAAACAGTAATACTTGCTAATCCTGATGCTGGTTGTCCTATGGCTGATATGGTTTCACTTGATGACTTGATTGAGTTTAAGGAAAATAATCCAAACCATCTTATTGTTTCCTATGTAAATACAAGTGCTGATATAAAAGCTCAAAGCGATATTTGTGTTACATCTTCCGTAGCTCTTAATATAATGAACACTGTAAAGGATAAAGAAATTTTATTTTTGCCAGATAGAAATTTAGGGAGATATATCAAGGAGAAGACTAAAAATGAAAATGTTACTCTTTGGGAGGGCTTTTGTCCGATTCATGAAAGAGCAGAGCTAGAGGATATGAATGCTTTAAAATCTAAGCAGCCGGATGCTGTGGTGCTTATTCATCCAGAATGCAAATGGGAGCTGGTTGAGCAAGCAGATTTCGTAGGTTCTACAACTGAAATTATGGATTTTGTAAGTAAATCTGACAAATCAGAATTTATTATAGGCACGGAGCTAGGGGTGCTTGAGTCTTTACAAAAGCAGCATCCGGAAAAAGAATTTTTCTTGTTATACGATGAATTTGTATGTAAAAATATGAAAAAAACAACTGCTCAAGATTTACTTAATGCTATGCAAGGAAAAGGTGGAGAAGTAATAAAGCTAGATGAAGATGTTATGGTGAAAGCTTCTAAAAGTCTTTATGAAATGATTAAAAGGAGTTCGAAATGAAATACGATGTTTTGATTATTGGAGCTGGAATAGCAGGACTTTATACAGCTTTGTCTCTTCCTTCAAATCTAAAAGTGCTAGTCCTATCAAAAGATGAGATAAATAATTGTAACACTTATAGAGCACAAGGTGGGATAGCTTGCGTTTGGGATGAAGATGATGATTTTGAAATCCATATGGAAGATAGTCTTAAGGCTGGAAATCGAAAAAATAACAAAAAAATGCTAGAAATTATGGTTAGTGAAGGACCGAAAAATATCCAAAACTTGATTGATTATGGTGTGGATTTTGATAAAAATGAAAGAGGGTATGATCTGACCTTAGAAGGAGGACATACAAAAAGAAGGATACTGCACTATAAGGACACTACTGGAAAAAGAGTTATTGAAGTGCTAGCTCAAACTGCTTTTAAGAAAAATAATATAGAAATTTATGAAAGAACTATGGCTGTGGACATTACCAAATCCAGGAATGGCTTTTTAACTACTGCTTTAGATGAAAATGAGGAGCCTATGTACATAGAATCAGATTTTACTGTGATTGCCTCTGGAGGAATAGGAAGGCTCTATAAATATACTACGAATGCATCTATCGCTAGTGGAGATGGAATAACTCTAGCTAGTAAAGCCGGAGCAAAGCTAAAGCATATGGATTTGATTCAATTTCATCCTACAGGACTATATGAAAACAGCGGGGATAGATTCCTTATTTCTGAATCGGTTAGAGGAGAAGGGGGAATCTTAAGAAATAACAAAAGAGAACCCTTTATGCATTTATATCACGAAATGGCTGATTTAGCTCCTAGAGATGTAGTATCAAAATCAATGCTTAAGGAAATGAAAAATTCTAATTCAAACTATTTATATTTAGATGTAACAGCAAAACCTAAAGAGTACCTAAAAAATAGATTTCCACATATATATAAAAGCTGTAAAAACAGAAAGCTAAGCATGGAAAAGGATTTTATTCCAGTCAGTCCCTGCCAGCATTACTTTATGGGAGGGATTGAAGTAGATGAATTTGGAAGTACAACTGTAGAGAACCTATATGCAACTGGAGAGTGTGCTTGTACTGAAGTTCATGGCAATAATAGATTAGCAAGTAATTCGTTATTAGAAGCCTTAGTATTTTCAAAAAGAGTAGCTAAGTCTATTGGTGGCAAGCACAGTAGATTAGGAAATAAAGATAAAAAATCTAATACTAAAGTAGAAGCTAGAATTCATGATGACTATGATTTAAAAGGCTTAAGCTATACTGAAAAAAAACATTTAGAATTAAGTGAAATAGAAAGCTTAAAAAATAAAGTTAGAGAGATAATGCAAAATAGCTTTTTTGTAAATTTTAATATTGATTATGCAGAAAAAAATATTGAATTTATTAATGAGCTTAAGTCTGAATTAAATTTATATAAAAATAATAATAAAAATTTCTATGAGCTAGTATCATTAGCAGAAGTATCCAATATTATTTTAAAGGAGAAATTAAAAAATGCTAGAGTTTCAAATTGATAAACTGGTTAAAATGTGGCTAGAGGAAGATATTAATAATATTGACCTTGCTAGTAGTGTGATTTTTGATGAGGAGCATAAAAGTAAGGGCAAGTTTATAGCTAAGGAAGATGGAGTGATTTGTGGCTGGGATATAGTAAGAAGAGTTTTTGAGCTTCTTAAGTACGAAGGTGAGATGAAGGTTTTAAAATCAGATGGGGCAAGCGTTCTAAAGGGTGAATGCATAGCTGAGCTTTATGGCCGGACAAAATCTCTTTTGATGGGAGAAAGAGTTGCTCTTAATATCTTGTCTCATCTTAGTGGGATTTCAACTAAAACAAATAAGGCAGTAAGCGTGCTTTCTAGAGGGAATACAAAGCTTTTAGATACGAGAAAAACAACGCCAGGGCTTAGAATGCTGGAAAAATATGCTGTTAGGACTGGTGGTGGAGTAAACCACAGATACAATCTTTCGCAAGCTGTAATGATTAAGGATAATCATATAAAGGCATCTGGAAGCATAACAAATGCCTATGATAAAGTAAAATCTAAGTCAGGACCAATGACAGCTATAGAAATAGAGGTTAAAAATATTGAAGAGCTAAAAGAAGCTATTATGCTTAAGCCAAACTTAATACTACTTGATAATATGAATGATAATCAGCTTAGAGAGTGCGTAAACTTATGCAATGGTTTAGTGCCGCTTGAAGCTTCAGGAAATATGACCTTAGAGCGCCTAGACGAAATTAAAGACATAGGCCTTGATTATATATCGATGGGGGAGCTGACTCATTCAGTCAAAGCGCTTGATATATCGATGAAATTAATATAGAAAAATTATAAGTCCAGTTTAAGTTAAAATGTACAAATTAATTCTTACATTTTAGCTTAAACTGGACTTTTTTTAATTAAACTTTCTAATTTACTACTTTTTATGTAAAATAATAACACTAGATTCATAAGCTTCATTTTAAACTTAATTACTTTCTTCTTTTCAAATTTAGACTTTTTTGGTACAATTAAATGTAATATCTATATATTCTAAAAAAACGATATAAGAGGTGAACTATGAACAAAAATATTAAGATTTTGGTAATAGTCCTTGTAATAGGAGTCTTGGCAGCTATTTATTTCAATAAAAATTTATCTGATTCAAGTGAAAATACTCAAATGGATAATACTGACTTAAGTACTAATAAAACTGAGGAAAGCTATAAAACTACAACAAATGAATATCATGATTTGGCAATAGAAAATGGATATCCTACATTTTTAGAGTTTACAACTTCAACTTGCCCAGCTTGTAAGTATATGGAACCGACCATAGAAGAAGCTAAAATAAAATTTAAGGGGAAAGCCAACGTAGTTGTTGTAAATTTAGATCTTCAGGAAAATGCTCATTTGGCGATGGCGTATAATGTAAGAGTAGTTCCGACCTTAATATTTCTAGATTCAGATGCAGTCATAACATCAAGAGCTGAAGGAGTTACAACTTTATCTGATATAGAGAAAATGCTAAAAGAAGCGGGGATGGAGTAATGGACGTCGTACTTCAAATGTTTTCTGAATTTATGCTAGAGCATGTCTATATGGCTGTTCCGATAGCTTTTTTAGCGGGTGTCATATCAGCTTTTAGTCCGTGTGTACTCACAACAATTCCTTTGGTTATAGGCTATATGGGCAATAGTAAAATATCAGATAGAAAAAAAGGGCTATTATATTCTCTGGTATTTACTTTAGGCTTAAGCATAACCTTTATTGCATTAGGATTTCTGACAGCTTATGTAGGAATGATTTTTTCTGGATATGGGAAGCTTATATATCTAGTACTAGCTTTTATTATGATAGGAAGTAGTTTGAATATACTTGGGATTATAAATTTCAAAAAACAGGAAAATGCTTGTAGTATAGAAGAAAAGCCAGTGAAAAAAGGCTTATTTGGCATATTCACCTTAGGCCTATTTGGTGGATTTGCAGCTTCACCTTGTGCTACTCCTGTACTTGCAGCTATTCTTTCTTTTGTAGCAAGCAGAGGAAATCCAGTTCTAGGAGTTTTTATGCTGATGGCTTACAGTATAGGAAATAGCATACTTGTAATTGTTGCTGGAGTTTCGGTATCTACTTTAAATAGCCTTGTTACTCAGCCTAAATATATAAAGCTTGCGAACACATTAAAAAATGTTTTGGCTATTTTTATATTATTTGCTGGATTATATGTGTTTTACCTAGCAGTATAGTTAATTAAATATATGACTATAGAGAAATAGTAGTCAATAATTTCATTTTTTATACTATAAGATGTATTGTGTTAAACAAAAAAGGAAGTTGCTTTCATTTAGGACAAAAGCACTTCCTTTTTTGTTTAATATAAAAATTTTAGTTTAAGATAATAATGTTAAAAAAACATAATTACTAAGCTCAAAGCCTTTTAATGTAAGTCTTACTTTGGAAACATCATAAATTAAAAGACCTTCATTTAAGAGTTTATCTAATTTGGGCTTGTAACTTGCTAAAAAATCTATACTAAATCTCGAATTTATATCTTCAAAATTAATGCCTTCCTTCATTCTGAGTCTTAAAAATATCCATTCTTCAAAGGCCATAGTATCATTAATGATTTCTGTGCTTTCTATTGGCAAACTATTTTTTGATAATAAACCGATGTATTCCTCTATGCTACTGGTATTAGAATATCTGTTGTTATCGAAAAAAGAATGTGAAGAAACTCCAAAACCCAAATAAGGCTTAATTTTCCAGTAAGTTATATTGTGGCTACACTTTCTACCAGCAAGAGCAAAATTAGATATTTCATAATGCTCATAGCCAGCTGATGTAAGCATATTTACGGCTAACTCATACATGTCTATATCTTCATCCTCGGTTGGGAAGGTTATCTTGTTTTCTTTATGAAGCTTATATAGGGCAGTACCTTCTTCTAGTATAAGGGAGTAGCATGATATATGAGCTGGTTTTAAAGTCAATACTTTTTGAATAGAGTTTTCAAATGATTTAATAGTTTGATTTGCAATTGCATACATCAAATCTATATTAATATTATTAATGTCGTGAGCTTTGAGGATATCTATGGATTCTTCAAGATCTTTGAAGCTGTGAATTCGATTTAATACATTAAGCTCTATTTCATTTGCAGACTGAAGTCCAAGGCTTGCTCTATTGATGCCATAATGCTTCATGGTATCAGCTTTTTTTGAAGTAATAGTTTTAGGATTTGCTTCTACAGTATATTCTATATTATTTGAATTACAATTTAGTTGTAATATTTCATCTATATTTTTAATCAGATATTCAAATAAAACGTCACTTAAGCTAGTTGGTGTGCCACCCCCTATGAATATAGTGGAGATTTGATTGTTTTCAATTGTTGATTTATATAATAGTAGCTCTTTTAATAAAGCATTTATATATGGTTTGTGAAAAGCAGTTGAATTTGCAAAGGAAACAAAATCGCAATAAGAGCATTTGCTAAGACAAAATGGAATATGAAAATATAAACTTATTTTTTCTTTTTCTGGATAATTCATAATTGATTACTCCTCTTTGCTAAATCTTATTCTAACTTGATATATTATACTCTACAGTATCCAAATAAAAAATAAAATAAATATTAGAAAAATAAATATTAAGATGTTGACAAGTCAAAATAGAATAGTTATTATATATTTAGAGTTAGCACTCAAACATAATGAGTGCTAACAAATAAAACGATAAGTATTCAATATAGATGTATTTGTTTGATAAAACGAGGTGACAGTATGGCGTCAAACTTGGAGTTGAGCGATAGAAAGCTTAGAATATTACAGTTTATAATTCAAGAATATATAGAGACGGCTGAACCCGTAGGTTCTAGGACTATTTCAAAAAATAAAACGTTAGGCGTAAGTGCTGCTACTATAAGAAATGAAATGGCAGACCTTGAAGAAATGGGCTTATTATTACAACCTCATACTTCAGCTGGAAGAATTCCTTCCCATGATGCTTATAGACTTTATGTGGATAAGTTAATGGGAGTTATTGGACTTAATAAAAAGGAAAAAGATGATATTGAAGGAGCACTTGTTGGCAATATAGAGCAAATACAAGAATTGCTTCAAGATTCCTTAGCTTTATTAACTCAAATTACAAACTATACATCTTTAGCAATATCTCAGAAAGTTGAGAAATCAAAAAAAATTAAACAACTTAACTTGGTTCATATAGATTCTATGACAGCTGTCTTAATAATGGTTATGGAAGATGGAACAGTAAGAAATAGTAAATTTAAACTTAGCGTTTCTGTTTCAGAAGAAAAACTTGAGCTTATATCAAAGACCTTAAATGATAATATAAGGGGGAAAATTATAGAAGATTTTGATATGAATTTTATAAATTATATCAAACATCAAATCAAAGAATACAATAAAATTTTTGATGACATGTTTAATGTTATGAAATCCAATATGGATAAAAATCTTTCTTTTAATGTATTGTTAAACGGAGCTACAAATATTTTTAATTTTCCAGAGTTTAGTGATATAGGAAAAGCTAAGTCATTTTTAAATCTTCTAGAGCAAAAAAATGAAATTGCAAGCCTTATGGAAGAAAAAGGAATAAGAAAAGGTAATGTAAATATTATAATTGGTGATGATTCAATTGATGATGTACTTGGAAGTTGTTCTATTATCACCACAGAGTATGAATACAAAGGAAAAACAATCGGAAAGCTTGGAATAATTGGACCAAAGAGGATGGATTATGATAGAGCTTACTCTGTTATGAATTACATTACTAAGCGCCTTAATAAACTTATGAACAATACTTGATAAATATATAAAGTATAAGAAAGGAGGATTGGAATTGTTTAAGAATGATGAGACCTTAAATAAGGAGAAAGACACTACAGAAAATAAACAGAAAGACACAAATATAAATCAAAAGGAGCAAGGAATGACTCAAGATAATATAAGTGAGGTTGATGAACAAGAGGAAATCATAGAAAACGAAGAAGAAATAAATGAAATAGAGAAACTTCAACAAGAAATTGAAGATATGAAAGCATTAGCTCAAAGAACTCAAGCTGATTTTATGAATTACAAAAAAAGAGTTGAGAAAGAAAAAAATGAAATTGCAATTTTTGCAAATGAGAAGATAGTAACAGAAATGCTAACTGTTATAGATAACTTTGAGCGTGCTTTACAAAGTGAGAAAGAAAATGCAGATACATCTTTTTATAAAGGAGTTGAGCTGATATTAAAGCAGCTAATGGATACTCTTTGTAAGTTTGGTTTAGAAGAAATAGATGCTTTAAATCAAGATTTTAATCCTAATTTTCATCATGCTGTAATGCAGGAAGAGTCAGATGAACCTGATAAAGTTATTGATGTACTTCAAAAAGGATATATGTTAAAAGAAAGAGTTCTAAGACCATCTATGGTAAAAGTTAGCAAATAGCATTAGTTAAAAAAATTATAATGTATATTTCAATTTTATATTTATTTTATTATTGATTTCTAAGGAGGAAAATTTAATGGCAAAAACAATAGGTATAGATTTAGGAACAACAAATTCATGTGTATCAGTTATGGAAGGTGGAGAACCAGTAGTAATTCCTAATGCTGAAGGTATGCGTACAACTCCATCAGTAGTTGCTTTTTCAAAAGATGGTGAAAGAATAGTTGGAGAACCTGCAAGAAGACAATCTGTGACAAATCCAGATAGAACTATAGCTTCTATCAAAAGAGAAATAGGAAGAGACCACAAAGTTACAATAGATGGAAAAGATTATTCACCACAGGAGATTTCAGCTATTATATTACAAAAATTAAAATCAGATGCTGAAGCTTATCTTGGAGATACTGTAACAGAAGCTGTAATTACAGTTCCGGCATACTTTACTGATGCTCAGAGACAAGCTACTAAGGATGCTGGTAAAATAGCAGGACTAAATGTAAAAAGAATTATAAATGAGCCTACGGCTGCATCTTTAGCTTATGGTTTAGATAAAATTGATCATGAAGAAAAAATTCTAGTATTTGACCTTGGTGGAGGAACATTTGATGTATCTATCTTAGAAATCGGAGATGGAACATTTGAAGTTTTATCAACTAGCGGAAACAATCAGCTAGGAGGAGACGATTTTGATGAAGTGCTTGTAAACTATATAGCTGACGAGTTTAAAAAGACTGAAGGTGTTGACTTAAGACAAGATAAAATGAGCCTTCAAAGACTAAAAGATGCTGCAGAAAAAGCTAAAAAAGAGCTTTCATCTACTTTAAGCACTAATGTAAATCTTCCTTTTATCACTGCAACTGCAGAAGGACCTAAGCACCTTAATATGGATATTACTAGAGCTAAATTTGATGAACTTACATCATTTTTAGTAGAAAAAACAATGGAACCAACTAGAAAAGCTTTAGCGGATTCAGGCTTATCAGCATCAGATTTAAACAAAGTTATACTTGTAGGTGGTTCAACTAGAATCCCAGCTGTACAAGAAGCAATAAAAAAATTCACTGGAAAAGATCCTCATAAAGGAATTAATCCAGATGAGTGTGTGGCAGTAGGAGCAGCAATTCAAGCAGGAGTACTTGCTGGAGATGTAAAAGATGTACTGTTACTAGATGTTACACCTTTATCATTAGGAATTGAAACTTTAGGAGGGGTATTTACTAAAATAATAGAAAGAAATACTACTATTCCTACAAAAAAATCTCAAGTATTTTCTACAGCAGCAGACAATCAAACTGCAGTAGATATACACGTTCTTCAAGGAGAGCGTTCTATGGCAGGAGACAACACTACTTTAGGAAGATTCCAACTTATGGATATTCCAGCAGCTCCTAGAGGAATTCCTCAAATAGAAGTTACTTTTGATATAGATTCAAATGGTATAGTTCATGTAGGAGCAAAAGATTTAGGAACTGGTAAAGAACAAAAAATAACTATTACATCAAGTACTAATCTTTCAGAAGATGAGATAGATAAAAAAGTAAAAGAAGCAGAACTTCACGCAGAGGAAGATAAAAAGAAAAAAGAAAAAATGGAAGCGCTTAATCAAGCAGAATCAACAATTTATCAAACTGAAAAAACAATCAGTGAAATGGGAGATAAGATTTCTGCATCAGAAAAAGAATCAGTTGAGGCAGCTGTTTCTAAATTAAAAGAAGTGAAAGATAATGCTGATGCAACTGGAGAGCAAATAAAAGCTGAAATTGATAAGGTTATGCAAGCAATTCACCCTATTTCTCAAAAAATGTACGAACAAGCGCAGGCAGAAGCTCAAGCTCAGCAAGGAGCAGAGCAAGAATCTCAGGCTGGTGACGATGTAGTTGATGCTGATTATGAAGTGGTTGACGAAGACAAATAAAAAGTTTAGACTAAATAGCAGACAAAATAAATTATAGCTTGCAATATTGCAAGCTATAATTTTGTAGCTTAAACATAAATTAGTTTAAATTTAAATATAAATCAGTGATTAATAGGCGGTGAAAGTGTGGAAAAACGTGATTATTATGAAGTGCTTGGTATCTCGAAAGATGCATCAGAACAAGAAATAAAAAAAGCATATAGAAAAATGGCTATGAAATATCATCCTGACAAAAATCAAGGAGATAAAGACTCAGAAGAACATTTTAAAGAAGTAAACGAGGCATATGAAATTCTATCAGATCCTCAAAAAAGAAGAACTTATGACCAATTCGGTCATGCAGGATTCTCAGGTGGGGGCTTTGGACAAGGGGGCTTCTCTGGAGGACAAGGCTTTGGAGGATTTGAAGATATATTTGGCGATATGTTTGGAGATATTTTTGGAGGTGGTTTTGGAGGTGCAGGAAGAAGCTCAAGAAAAACTGGACCTAGAAAAGGTGCTGATATGAGGCTTCGAATGGAGCTTAAATTTGAGGAAGCAGCTTTTGGAATCGAAAGAGAAATATCAATCCAAAGAGAAGAACAGTGTGAAACTTGTCATGGAAGTGGTGCAAAGCCAGGAACAAGTACAAAAACTTGTACTACATGTAATGGAACGGGTGAGGTAAAACAAACTACGAGAACTCCATTTGGGAATATGATTAATGTTGCAACATGCCCAACTTGTCATGGAGCTGGAACTATAATAGAACATAAATGTGAAACTTGTAATGGACAAGGTAGAGTTAAAAAAGCTAAGAAAATTAATGTGAAAATTCCAGCAGGAGTAGATGATGGAGCTACTATTAAAATGTCTGGAGAAGGGCAACTAGGTCATAAAGGGGGTCCTAGAGGAGATCTTTATATAATAATAAATGTAATACCTCATAAATTATTTGAAAGAGAAGGATACAATGTTTATTTAGAGATGCCGATAACTTTTGTGCAAGCAGCACTTGGAGATGAGGTAGAAGTTCCAACTTTAGATGGGAAGGTAAAATATAAAATACCTGAAGGAACTCAAACAGGAACGATGTTTAGGTTAAGAGGGAAAGGTATTCCACATCTAAGAACAAGCCAAAGAGGAGATCAAATAGTTAAGGTGACTGTAGAAGTTCCTAAGAAATTATCAGAAAAACAAAAAGATTTGCTTAGAGAATTTGCTAAAGAAACTGGAACTGGAGTAAATGAACAGAGTAAGAATTTTTTTGATAAGGTTAGAGATATTTTTAAATAATAATTTTTATGCCAGACATTTTCAGGAGGGAAAAAATGAAGTGGACTGAAATTAAAGTAAAGACTACAACGGAAGCTGTGGAAGCAGTTGCAAATATTTTTTATGAAATAGGTGCACAAGGAGTTGTAATTGAGGATCCAAATGATTTTTTATATCAGCAAAAAGATGAGCTTTCTTGGGACTATATAGAAGAAGAAGTGTTTTTTAATGGCTATGAAGGAGCTATAGTTAAAGCTTATCTTTCTGAAGAAGAGAATGTTTTGGCGAAAATAGAATCTATAAGAGAAAGTGTCAATAACCTTACTAACTTTGGAATCAATATAGGTGATGGTATAGTTGAGCTTGAAGAAGTTAATCAACAAGATTGGGAAAATGCATGGAAGCAGTATTATAAACCAGTTAAAGTGTCTGAAAAGATAGTAATCAAACCAACATGGGAAGAATATAATGCAAAACTTAATGAACTTGTAATTGAACTTGATCCAGGTATGGCTTTTGGAACAGGTACACATGAAACAACGAATATGTGCATCCAAGCATTAGAAAGACATATAAATTCAAATTGTAGCGTATTAGATATAGGATGCGGCAGTGGGATTTTGTCTATAGCTGCAGCTAAATTAGGAGCAGACAGAGTTTTAGGGGTAGATTTAGATCCTGTAGCTGTTAAAGTATCAAAAGAAAATATAGAACAAAATAGTCTTACAGGTTTTGTAGAAATTAAGCATGGAAATTTAATGGATGTAGTAACTGAGAAAGCAGATATAGTAGTTGCCAATATAATTGCTGATATTGTCATAAAACTAGCTGATGAAGTAGCAAACTATATGAAAAAAAATGGAATTTTTATTTCATCAGGGATAATTATGCCTAGGTTAGATGAAGTTAAGCAGGCAATTGAAGATAGGGGTTTTAAAATTCTAGAAGTTAATACACAGGGCGAATGGGCTTGTATTACAGCTAAAGCTTAATAGGTGATTTAAAATGGATAGATTTTTTATAAGACAGGAAATATCTCAATCAACTTTTATAGACAATCAGGAGGATGTAAAGCATATATCCAAAGTATTAAGACTTAGAGTAAAAGATATAATAGAGATTGTAGATTCTAACGAAAAAGAATATCTATGTGAAATTATTGCCATTTCAAAAGATAGTGTTGAATATAAGGTGATTGAAGAAGTGGCTGTAAAAAGAGAACTAGGAGTTCAGATTAAAGTATACCAAGGAGTTCCTAAGGGTCAAAAACTGGATTTAATCGCTCAAAAGCTAACAGAAATAGGAGTATATTCTATTACCCCTGTTGAATTTAAGCGCTGCGTTAGCTCCATAAAAGAAGAAAAAGAAGATAAAAAAATTGCAAGGCTTCAAAGGATTATTTATGAGGCAGCCAAGCAAAGCAAAAGAAATCACATACCTAAGATAGAAAGACCCATGACTTTTAAAGAACTTGTCAAGGAATTAAAAAGCAATACCATAAATATTGTTTTTTATGAGTGTGAAGAAGAAAATAATTTGAAATCGTACTTTGCTTCACTAGATTTATCAGACATAGAAAGTATTGGAGTAATAGTAGGACCTGAAGGTGGAATAACTCCCGAGGAAATAGAATTACTAGAATTAAATGGATGTAAGGTGCTGACTTTAGGTGCTAGAATACTTAGAACAGAAACAGCAGCAGTTGTTGCTAGTGCTATAATAGCATATGAAGCTGAAAATATATAAATATAGCAAAAACCTCATTCGTTATAGCGAGGTAGATTGTTTATAGAAATAGGAAACCTTATTATATTCACAATAATTTTTTAAAATTAATGATGCTTTTAAAGTTCCCAGTCTATCTTAATTAGACCTTAGACTTTAAAAGCATTTTTACTTTTTAAATTTTTATAATATACTTTTTTTATCTTGTTTTTTATGATAGAATTTTTTCTTGAATCATTAATAGGAGGAAGATTATGTTAAAACCTAAAGTGGAATTGTCCTTGTTTGCAGAGGAATTTTATAATAGATATCAAAGACATAAGCAAGTAGCATTTTTTACGCTTGGTTGTAAAGTTAATCAGTATGAGACAGATGCAATGGAGCATCTTTTTAGAGATGTAGGGTACGAAGTAACGGATTTTGAAAATTTTGCAGATGTATATGTGATTAATACTTGTACAGTAACCTCTATGTCAGATAAAAAATCAAGACAAATGATTAGAAGAGCAAAAAAACATAATGAAAATGCAATAATTGCTGTTGTAGGGTGTTATTCTCAAAAATCACCTGATGAAGTAATCGCTATCGAGGGCGTTAATCTTGTCATGGGAACTAGTGATAGAAACAAGATAGTTACAGAAGTAGAAAAGCTAGATGTGAAGGATCATGTTATCGAAGTAGAAGATATAATGAAGCAAAGAGTATTTGAAGCTCTTTCTATAGAAGAGACTTATGGAAAGACTAGAGCATTTTTGAAAATTCAAGAGGGCTGTGATAGATTTTGTAGTTATTGTATTATTCCATACACAAGAGGTCCAGTAAGAAGTAGGCCGATTAACGATATAATTTCTGAGGTGAAATCTCTTGCGAAAAATGGATATAAGGAAGTTGTATTAACAGGAATCCATGTAGCTTCTTATGGCAAGGATTTGGGTGATATAAGGCTAATAGATGTAATAAAAGCAATTAATGATATAGATGGGATACATAGAATAAGAACTAGCTCAGTGGAGCCTCTTATTATTACCGATGATTTTTTAAGTGAGCTTAAAGAAATTGATAAATTCTGTCCGCATTTTCATTTATCTCTTCAAAGTGGAAGTGATAGTGTGCTTGAGAGAATGAACAGACGCTATGATAAAGCTGAATATAAATCGGCTGTAGATAAAATTAGAAAAATTTATCCTGATGCTGCGATTACTACGGATATAATAGTTGGCTTTCCAGGAGAAACGGAAATGGAATTTGAAGAAACAAGGCTGTATCTAAAAGAAATGAAGTTATATGAAATGCATATATTTAAGTATTCACCAAGAGAAGGAACTAAAGCTGCAGTTATGAATGAGCAAGTCAAGCCTGAGTTAAAAAACAGAAGAAGTGAAATTCTTATTAAATTGGCAGATAAGAATAAATATGATTTTGAAAAGGGTTTTGTGGATAAAGAAGTAGAAGTGCTTTTTGAGACTTGTAATAATGGTATCTACGAAGGTCATACAAAAAACTATATAAAAGTTTATGCTCATTCAGATGTAGACATTATAGGTGAGATAGCCTTAGTTAGGCTTGAAAAAATAGAAAATAAAAAACTATTTGGTAAAATTATACAAAATTAAGATTTAATATTATGAAAATTTGAATTAATAAGGTATAATAAAATAAATAAATAAGTTTAGCTAGGGGGTGTTAATAATGTCAGATTGTATTTTTTGCTCAATAGTAAATGGCGATATCCCATCAAATAAAGTATATGAAGACGATGAAATATTAGCTTTTAGAGATATAGCTCCTGAAGCACCTGTTCATATAGTCATTGTTCCAAAATTACATGTGGCTAATATTTTAGAATTAGATGAATCTAGTAATTTAGGTCAAAAGATGTTAAACGTAGCATCTAAAATTGCTAAAGATGAAGGCATTGCTGAGTCTGGTTTTAGAATTGTCAACAATTGTAATGCAGATGGAGGGCAGACAGTATTCCATTTACATTTTCATTTATTAGGGGGAAGGAATCTTCAGTGGCCTCCAGGTTAAAAAACTCTTGAAATAATACCGATTTCAGTTTATAATGATTTAGTATCAATGCCCAGCCAATAAATAGATTGACAACTCCATATTATCGTAAAGTGTTAGTAATGGAGGGGAGGGATAAGGAAATGGCAACAGAAATAAAAGTTAAAGAGAATGAATCACTAGACAGCGCTCTTAAGAGATTTAAGCGTCAGTGTGCTCTTTCAGGTGTAATGTCTGAAGTTAGAAAAAGAGAGCATTATGACAAGCCGAGTGTTAAGAGAAAGAAAAAAGCTGAGGCAGCGAGGAAGAAGAAAAAATAATAGAGGTGAATGTTATGACTCTTAAGGACAAACTTATGGATGACCTTAAAGAATCCATGAAAAATAAAGAACAAGTAAGAAAGTCAGTAGTTACCCTTATTCGTTCTGCAGTAAAACAAAAGGAAGTGGATGAAAGAGTCGAACTCTCTGATGAAGATGTTTTAGCAATTATAACAAAACAAGTTAAACAGAGAAAAGATGCACTTGAAGAATTTAAAAAAGCGCAAAGAGAAGATTTAATTCTGCAGACAGAGCAAGAAATTGATATTCTTATGCAGTATCTTCCAAAACAGCTTACAGATGATGAGCTGGAGTTTATTATTAAAGAAATAATCAATCAAATTGGCGCATCAACAATGAAAGACATGGGCAAAATCATGGGCTTAACAATGCCAAAAGTGCAAGGTAAAGCCGATGGAAAAAGAATCAATGAAATAGCTAAGAAATTTCTTAATTAACACATACTAAGAGGCCTTTGGCCTCTTTTTTATATAAAAAATATATTAAGGTAGAAGGTGATGACCCAGTGAGTGAAACTAGTAAAATGCATGTTAATTCGATGCTTTCAATAAAGCAAAGACTAATATCTAATAAAGAAGGAATAATAGTCTGGGCAGCTCTAGTTCTTAATATGATTTTGGTGTTTATACAAAGACTCTATATAGGAGTAATGCCAGATTATTTGATGCAAAAATTTGCAATGGACATAGGGCAGTTGTCATTTTTGACTTCAGCTGCATTTTATGGATATGCTTTTTTTCAGATTCCATCTGGTCTATTGATAGATAAAGTAGGTGTTAGAACTTTAAATATATGGGGAGGTTTATTGACTTTAATTGGATCGATATTATTCAGTATGACAAGTAATTATAATATTGCCTGGTTAGCGAGATTCTTAATAGGAGCAGGAACTTCGGTAGTTATAATTTCGATTATGAAAGTGCAGGCTTTATGGTTTAAACCTATATACTTTTCTCAACTTTCAGCACTTATGTCTTTTATTTCAAATTTAGGAATGTTTGCAGGTACTTTGCCCTTAGCTGTATTGATAAAATTTATAGGAGCACAGAACACTTTGTATATTATATCAGTATTTAGTTTACTTGGTCTTATTTTGGTTTTATTTTTTGTCAGAGAAAAAAAGATTAGTGAAGAAGACTTAGATGTTAGCAATATACATAAAGCTAGAGGGTTTTTTGCAGCAATTAAAGAAGTTATGACAACTAGAGGAACTTATCCTTCTATGTTTATAATATTCTTTTTTATATCTACTATGACTTCTATTATGGGTTTATGGGCAGTGAATTATTTGACTAATGTATATGATATGACTAAGATAGTAGCTTCAGGCTATGTTGTATTTTTTACATTTGGATTTATTGTTGGTTCGCCAGTAATGTCTATTTCAGATAGAATTTTGAAAGGAGATTATAAAAAAAGTTTACTGTTTTTTACAGGAGTTTATTTTTTACTCTGGTTTTATTTTTTAGTTATTAAATCAGGTAAACCGCCAGTAGTTCAAATACCAATAATATTTTTTCTTATGGGAATTGCTATTATGGTTCATATTTTAGCTTTTACGGCTTCAAAAGATGCAAATAAAATAGAAAACGCTGGAGTTGCTACTTCTGTAGTAAATACTATGGAGTTTATAGGTAGTGGTTTAATAAATTTTCTAATAGCTTTTAATCTCCAAAGAGGAGTACCTGCAGAAAAAGCTTTTTTAATAATACTTATTTTTTCCGCAGGAGCGTTTATTGCTTCAATTTTTGTTAGGTTTGATAAGCAAGTTCACACCTAGAACAATTAATAAGACAGGCCAAAATTTATTGATGAACATAAATAAATTAAATCTGAATAAATTTAAGTTATTTCCTAAAACAACTAATCCAGATAGACATATAATTGAATTGAAGATAGTATTTTTTGATGAAGTAGGGCAGAGCAGGCCCTCTATTCCAAAGTATATAAGAAGTATAGGCCAGTAAAGTTTGATTAGTTGCCAAGGGGTATGGTCTATATAGCCTAGGCTATTTAAAAATAATAGTATACCTAGTGCAATTAGAAAAAAACCTAATATTTTTGAAAAAGATTTCATGTTTGTAACCTCCATTTGTATTTGCATTTAATTATATATTCATTATAGCAATTTTTAATTTAAAAAAAATTACAAAAATTTTATAAATTAATGTTTAAAATAATATTTAAATGGTAAATATAAAATAAGAAGGATAAACTTCCTTCTTTAAATACAGAAACTTTATTACACCGTATTGTTTAACTCAGTTTTAAAATTTCTAAATATATAATTTATACTACGGTATAGTTATATAAGTAGGAATCAGATTTAAATCTTTAAAGTATGGTTTTAGGTTTGAAGTGTAAGTATTGAGAATTTAGGATTTTGGAAGATTTAAATCAATTTTTTAGAAACAAAGATTTAAGATTTAAGATTTAAATGTACGATGTTTTATTTACAATTTTTAAGATTAAAGACCTTTAAAATTGTAAGAGATTTAAAAAAGTTTTAAGAGTTTTACGATGAAACAATTTAGAAACAAAGAAAACCAATGAAACAAGTTTAAGAAGTAAGATTTAAAAGTTTTAGTTTTCAAATTAGTTTTAAGTTTTAAAGATGTTTCAAAAAAGTTTTATTAAGAAAATAGTAAAAAGAAAGAATTTTAGAAGTTTTGCTTGAGAACCATTTTAGAAATGTTTTTCACCCAAAAGAATAAAATTAAAGAGGTAGTTAATGAATCAATGTTTTTTAAACAATACGGATGGTATTAAAGTTTCAATATGAGACCGGTTATAGTATATAAATTACTTTAACCGGTCTTATATTTTTTGTTTATCATATAAATAAATTGCTTATTATTGTATTTAGATTGTAATAAATTAACAGTTTAAATGGTATATACTTATAATAATAAAAGCAGTTTAATAATATATGAACAAGAGGAGGTGTATTATGAAAAGGATTTTGTTGATGTTTGCTCTTTTATTTGCAATTATTTCTAGTAGCAGCTATAGTGCCTCTGAAAATATTTATGTAATAGAGATAAAAGGAGAGGTTAATCCTGGTATGCTAAATTATGTAAGGGAAAATATTAAAGATGCAAATAATAAAAATGCGGATTTAATTTTATTTGAAGTAGATACTTTGGGAGGGCGAATAGATTCAGCTGAAAGAATTAGCCAAGAAATATTAAAATCAAAAGTTAAAACAGCAGCTTATGTTAATACAAAGGCTGAATCAGCAGGTGTTTTACTTAGTATATCTGCAAACTCGCTGTATATGGCTCCTGCATCGACAATAGGCTCAGCAGAACCTATACCTAATACAGAAAAAACACTGTCATACTGGAAATCGCTTCTTGAAACAACTGCAGAAAAAAGAGGAAGAGATCCAAAACTTGTGTCATCAATGGCGGATGCATCTATAGAAATTGATGATTTGGTAAAAAAAGACAAATTGCTAAACCTAACAAATAATAAGGCTTTAGAGCTAGGGTTTTCAGATGGAACTATGAACTCAAGGCAGGAAATATATGATGATTTAGGTCTAAGTGCTGCAAGTGAGATTATTACAGATAGAAAACTTTCTGATAATATCATTGCTTTTATTTCATCATCTCTTATAAGTCAGCTCTTGCTTACTATGGGTTTTGTGGGTCTAGTTGTTGAAGTGATTACTCCTGGATTTGGGTTTGGAGGATTCTTTTCTATTGTTGGATTTTCATTATTTTTTGCTGGTTCAATTATATCTGGAAGTACTACATCATTTGCAATAATTGTATTTTTGTTAGGTATAATACTTTTATTAGTAGAAATATTTATGCCTGGATTTGGTATATTTGGAGTCGCTGGGCTTGCTGGGATACTAGGAAGTATAATTATGGCATCAACAACAATTAATCAAGCTATTATATCCATAGTGATAGCTTTAGTTACGACAACAGTAATTATAGCCTTGATAATAAAATATCTTCCAAAGAGAAATTTATCCAAAACTCTTTTTTTAGGTACTAATTTAGATAAAGAAAACGGATTTGTTTCCTCTAAAGAAGATACAACTTATGTAGGGATGACAGCTAGAACTCTAACTTATTTAAGACCTTCAGGTAAAGTTGAGATAAATGGTAAAATGTTAGATGCTATTTCTGAAGGCAGGTATATTGAAAAAGATAAATTTGTGGTAGTATTAAGTGTAGAAGGTAGTAGACTAAAAGTAAAAGAAAAGGAAGGTGAATAAAATGGATTTAGCACCATTAATTTCAATTGTCGTAATATTTGTTTTAATAATATTTTTATTATCCTTGTTTTTAAGTTTTGTTCCACTTGGTTTATGGGTTACGGCACTATTTTCTGGGGTAAAGGTATCTATTATGACTCTTGTAGGGATGAGGTTTAGAAGAGTTCAACCTATCAAGATAGTAAATCCTATGATAAAAGCAACAAAGGCTGGATTAAATTTGTCTATTGATAAGCTTGAAGCACATTATCTAGCGGGTGGAGATGTTAACTCTGTTGTAGATGCGCTTATTGCAGCTCAAAGAGCAAATATAAACTTAGAATTTGAGCAAGCAGCAGCTATTGACTTAGCGGGAAGAGATGTTCTTGAAGCTGTTCAGGTTTCTGTTAATCCAAAAGTAATAGAAACTCCTATTATTTCAGCTGTTGCAAAAGATGGTATAGAAGTAAAGGTAAAAGCAAGAGTAACAGTTAGAGCTAATATTGAAAGACTTGTCGGTGGAGCAGGAGAAGAAACTATCATTGCTAGAGTAGGTGAAGGTGTAGTAACTACAG
>Ga0334892_1001253_pt1 | contig 22764 bp, 22 predicted proteins | sample GraSluR3_MG_4_FD_207213 | JGI IMG/M metagenome (GOLD analysis project Ga0334892, IMG submission 207213) | Sludge microbial communities from methane-producing bioreactor in Wageningen University, Netherlands - Granular Sludge_15_04-R3 | ecosystem: Engineered > Bioreactor > Anaerobic >...
GAAACCGGAATACACAGACAAAGGAACCCGTCTAAGAGCTTTGCTAGGGATTGGAAACAAAGATGTAGGCAGTTACACAGCATTGATCCCACATGATCCCGGGATTGAACTAGTTGGTGCGAGTTCTGATCATTTGATCATTGACATAGAAGAAGCGGATAAAGAGATTGAGGTAGGTAGCATTCTGACCTTTGATCTACTCTATCAAGGCGTGCTGTTTGCTTCGGATAGATGTCATATGCGAATAGAACTAATGGATGAATGAGGAAAGCCGAATTTTGATACAGAGGATGCTTTACAACGCCCACATGACAGAAGCAGACTTATGTTTAAAAGGAGAAGGGAGTTTGGATTGATGGTGATTGAAATCAGCGATGTCCTATTGCAAGGAACAAATTTGGAAAGCCCCATCCAGGTTGCTTTACCAGCACCGATCACCATACGTGAAGTAATGATTGAACTGGGCATTCAACATATGGGTTATGGAACTTATTTTGTCAATGGACAGTTGAAAAAATTGGAGGACTTGGTTGAAGATCAAGACACATTGATGGTACTGCCTATTTTTGGTGGCGGCTAATAGTAGGAGGGATAAAATGAACAATGGTTACTGTGGAAAAATATTGGAAATTGATTTAACTCACCAAAAGACAAAAATCATTGAAATTTCGGAGCCCATAATGCGCAAGTATATGGGGGGAAAAGGGTTGATTGCTTATTTCATGAAAGAAGACCAGCTGGAAAAGGTCGATCCTTGGTCGGATGAAAACGTCATCTATTATATGACAGGTGTCATGACGGGCATTCCGACAGCAGGCACGTCTAGGTTGATTATGGGAACGCGATCACCGATGACGAATGGGTTTGGAATGTCTGAATCTGGAGGGTTTGTGGCCACTGAGTTAAAAAAAGCCGGATGGGATGGTCTGATTGTCAGAGGCAAGTCAAAAAACCCCGTTTACCTCTATATTCATAATGATCGGGTGGATTTTTGCGATGCGACAGCCCTATGGGGCAAAGGAACAGGTGAAGCGCATGACAAAATATTAGAAGCTTTGGGAGACAAGCATATCAAAATGTCTCAAATTGGACCAGCGGGAGAAAGATTGGTGCCATATGCTTGTGTCATCAATGATTTGAGACATGCATGCGGACGCAATGGCTTAGGTGCCGTCATGGGCAACAAGCACCTAAAAGCCATTGCGATTAGAGGAACAAAGGGAATTTCATTCGACAACAGAACCGAAATGATGGCTTTGAGCAAATGGTATTCAGGACAATATAAAGACAATCCTCTTTCCAATGGGTTGTACTTGTATGGCACAGCCGGTGGCTTGGGAAATATGAATCAAACGGGTATCTTACCAACAAGAAATTTCAGAGAGGGCTATTTTGAAGAGGGGGACAACTTGACAGGTCAACGAATGGCCGAAACCATCCTGATCAAAAGAGAAGGATGTTTTGCCTGTCCGGTAAGGTGTAAAAGGACAGTTGAGGTTAAGAAAGAGGATTTGCATGTGGACCCAAAGTTTGGCGGACCAGAATATGAAACCATTGGTGCGATGGGATCGGTCTGTGGTATTGGCAATCTTGAGGTGGTTGCAAAAGCACACGAACGATGCAATGATTTGGGGATTGACACCATTTCAGCAGGAATGTCTATCGCATTTGGAATGGAATGCTATGAAGAAGGTTACATTGACCAAGAAACGACAATGGGCGTTGATTTGAGGTTTGGAAATGAGAAAGCTTTGCTAGATTTGATTGAAGATATTGTGGAACAAAAAGGATTTGGGAAATGGTTGGCTCAAGGCGTCAGAGCAATGTCACAGGCTTTTGGTGAAGAAACAAAAGCATTTGCTTTGCATGTGAAAGGTCAGGAATTGCCCATGCACGATCCAAGGGGAAAAACAGGAGTGGGTTTAGGATATGCGGTTTCACCCACAGGGGCAGATCACATGCAAGGAGCACACGACACCATGATGGTTTCGCAAGGACCCGTTTTGGAACAAGGAAAACTGTTAGGACAGATGGAGACAGTAGATGTGTTTGGCTATGGCAGAGAAAAGGCCCAGTATTATGGAAGAATGGAAAAATGGTGGAGTTTCTTGAATATGGCAGGTGTTTGTTTTTTCATTCCTGGACCGAGAGGTTCTTTCCCTATAGAAAAGTTTTTGGATTTGCTTGAATATGCAACTGGTTGGAAAATACCACCAGAAGAAGCTTTGTTGATTGGAGAAAGAGGAATTACTCAAAGCAGATGCTTAAACTTAACATTCGGTTTGGACGAGACGATGGATGTTTTACCGGAAAGATTATATCAACCACTGAGAAATGGCGGATTAAAAGGAAAAGCCATAGATCGGGAAGCCTTTCAAGATATGAGACAGGCCTATTATGAATACATGGGTTGGGATGATAAGGGAATTCCGACACAAGAAACCCTAAGACGACTAGGATTGGACGATTAAAAAAAGCCAAGCAATTTAGCCTGGCTTCTCGAATAATCTAGCGATGGTCTGCTTCGTTCAATTCAACCAACACGCAAGATAATGCGACATTCACTTGATTATCGGTTGCTTTTTTAATAATTTGAGGATCTCGTGTCCCTGGTTGCAGGAAGATGCTTTCAATACCTTCCTCAATGACTTCATCAAGAACAGATAGCCCTACCTTGGGATTTACTACAAAATCTACCACATCCACTTTTTCTGGTAAATCTTTCAGAGATTTATAAGCTTTGACACCATCAATCTCATCGTATTTTGGTGAGACAGGATAAACATTGTAGCCATGTTTCTCGAGAGCTTTGAATATTTTGTAACCAAAAGCCTGTTGGTTTTGAGTGGCACCAACAACAGCCCAATTCTTCTTTGACATCATATCTTTCGCTTTCATGCATACCATCCTTTCATTTTTAGTTTGAAAAGCGAGGAAATGCTTTTAATGATTCTATTATAGACCTATTTTAACTTTGAGTTCAAGTCAATTTGTTATATAATACAATTGTCAAGACTTATGCTCCAAAGAATGGATAGGAGGAGGATTTATGAAGATCAAAGATTTTGGTGTGGAAATATGGATGAATCTTTATGAAAATGATTGTCTCTACAACTTGGCTGAAACATGTGTGTCATCTTTGACGGTGAATGAGGTCCTAGATTTATCAGGTGAAAAAGAGAAAGTGCTTCATGAAATTCAGCACATGAAACTAACTTATGGTGACATTGAAGGTTCAGTACGATTGAGAAAGGGAATCGCCAATCTCTATGAAAAACAAGAAATTGAAAATATTTCCGTTTTACATGGAGCCATTGGCGCTAACGCATTGACGCTAATGACACTAGTGGACAGAGGCGATCAAGTGGTATCGGTATTGCCCACTTATCAACAGCTTTATTCCATTCCTGAATCAATCGGTGCAGATGTCCGGATTTTGAAGCTTCGAGAAGAGAACCAATTCTTGCCAGATTTGAGTGAATTGAGAAATTTGGTTACGGAAGATACCAAGCTAATCTGTATTAATAACCCCAATAATCCAACGGGTGCTCTCATGGATGAAGCAATGCTGAAGAAAATCGTAGAGATTGCTAGAGAAGCAGATGCCTATATTTTGTGTGATGAAGTTTATCGAGGACTGAATCATGAGGGAGACAGCTATTCTCCATCCATTGCAGACATGTATGAAAAAGGAATTAGCACAGGGAGCATGTCAAAAACTTACTCCATGGCGGGAATTCGTTTGGGGTGGGCATGCGGACCAGCGGATTTTGTCAGCCGTTTGAGCAAACAGCGAGATTATCATGTGATCAGTTGTGGGATGATTGATGACAAATTAGCAACCATTGCCTTGGAGAATAAAGACAAGATCATTCAACGAAATCTCCAAATAGTGAGAAACAACGCAAAAAAATTGGATCAATGGGTACAGAATGAGCCCCTTATTTCATACGTTAAACCTAAGGGCGGCACAACGGCGTTTTTGAAATATAATCTTGAGATGCCATCGGAAACATTGTGTAAAAAACTACAGAAGGAAAAAGGCGTGATGTTGTTGCCAGGAGCGGCAATGGGAATGGAAGGTTATTTAAGAATTGGCTTTGCCAATGAATCCACCATCATTGAAAAAGGACTATCTGGATTTTCTGATTTTTTAGAAGAAATGCAAAGATGAATTGAGACTTGAATAAATGAAACAATAGGATAAAATGACATTTAAACGATAGTTGATTATTTTGAAAGGAGAAAGGAATTGGGAAATACTAAGATCATTCAGTCCCTTGACAGGGCACTGAGTATCCTTGAATTGTTTAAGCTGAGACCAAAGGAATTAAGTGTGACAGAAATTTCAAATGAACTTCAGCTCAGCAAAAGCACGGCTTTTGGCTTGATCAATACGCTAGCGGCGAGAGGTTATTTGCATCAAAACCCCAATACTCAAAAGTACAGCTTGGGTATGTCGCTGTTGGCTTTAGGTGAAATTGTGCATAAGAATCAAATTATTACGGAGAAAGCAAAACCATACCTTGAGAAACTAGTGGAAATGTTTAACGAAACAGTTCACCTAGCTATTGGAGAGGGAGAGAGTGTAATCTATATTGATAAAATAGAGGGCAACAAAACAATATTCATCAACTCTAGAATAGGTTTCAAAAATCCAATGTATTCTACAGGCGTTGGGAAATGTTTGTTGGCTTATTCAGATAGGGAAAAGCGAAATGATATCATTTCGAGAATGCAAAACATGATAGCCTACACTGAAAATACCATCACAGATAAAAGAAGATTGGCAGAAGAACTTGACTTGGTGAAAAAACAAGGGTATGCGGTTGACAACGAAGAGTTTGAAAAAGGTTTGTACTGTCTAGCAGTGCCTATCCTTGACAAATTCGGGCAAAGCATTGCGGCAATTAGCGTGTCAGGTCCGACAGCGACTATGAAGAATTATGATATTCATCAGGTTGTTGATGAAATGAAAAGCACGGCATCTCAAATTACAAAAGAATTAAAGCAATAGGGTTTCCTAATGCTTTTTCTAACCCTTAATTATCGAACAATATTCGGCAATACAAAACATAATAGGAGGAACAAATGGAAAAATTGAAAGGTGTCTATCCACCGGTAATTACATTTTTTGACCAAGAGGGGAATGTCGAACTTGAAAACATGAAAAGGCACGCAGATTTTTTGATAGAAAAAGGGGTTGACGGTCTGACTTTTTTTGGAACAACTGGAGAATTTTCATCTCTTACTCTTGAAGAAAAGAAACAAATAATAAAAGAACTACACCGGTATATAAATGGCCGAGTGAAAATATTTGTAGGTGTTGGGGATACTTGTGTGAATTATACCATTGATCTAATACGCTTCATCGAACCGCTGAAAATAGACGCAGTTTTGCTGATAAATCCGTATTATGCGGTCCACTCAGATGAGATGGTCAAAAACTACATAACAACCATTGCATTGGCCACTTCGTTGAAAATAATCGTCTATAATTTTCCGGATCTGACCGGTTATAACATAAGTCATGAGATGATGAGAGAATTGGTCCAATCAAATGAAAATATTGTTGGGATTAAAGACACAGTCAAAGATTTTGAACATGTGTGCAACATGATAGCGTTGAAAAGTTCATTTGAAAACTTTTCAGTCTTTTGTGCTTTTGAAAACCAGGCTCTTGGCGCCCTGGTTAATGGGGTGGATGGCTTTATCAATGCAACCGCTAATTTTTTACCGGAATTCACGATTGGAACTTACCAAGCTTATCAAAAAGGCAACCATCAAGAAACAGAAAAATGGTATCAAAAAATGTGTCAAGGGATGGATTTTTACAACGCAAGCCAACCCATGTATTTAGCTTGCAAACAAGGAGTCTATGAAAGATTATCAGTAAAAAAAACAGGGGAAAGAGTCCCAGCAATGCCATTAAAAGAGCAAACAGTCAAATATATTCAGGAAAAATTGAAGGTGTTGTTGGATGAAAGCAGGTGAGAAAACACTTGAAAACCTTTTCACAATATGCTAAAATAAAACCAGAACAACGTGCGACATTAGCGAACATGGCGCACAACTTGTTGTCGGAATGTGCGGACAATGTGCGGCAATAACGAATAAGGGAGGGAAAGAGAGACGGTTTACTAGCTGCAGATGTCACGACAAATAAAAAAATAAAGGAGTATCGTATGACAGTTGGTGGTTTTTTAGTTACTTTGGTTGTTGCAATCGCCATATTAATGGTATTAATACTTAGACTGAAGATGCACCCAGTTTTGGCGCTCTTCTTGACAGCGCTTGGCTTAGGTTTGGCATTGGGCAATGGTGTTGTTGATACAGTTAATTTGATCAACGCCCGATTTGGTGGGACATTGAGTGGTGTTGGGGTCACCATTATATTAGGTTCAATTTTGGCTATGGGGATACAGGATACAGGTGCAGCCACGTCAATTTCAAATTTCTTCATTAAATTATTCAGAGGGAAACGATTAGAATTAGCACCTGCATTAACAGCATTTATCGTATCTATTCCTGTGTTTGGAGACATCACAATGGTTCTAACGGCACCAATCGCTTCTGTTCTGTCGTTGAGGAAAAAAATATCCATGTCAACCATGGCAGCTTTTACAGGATTGGGATTGTTCCTTACTCATGGATTGGTTCCACCAACTCCTGGGATATTGGCAATCGCCATTATGTACGGCGCAGATTTGGGAATGGTCATTTTTTGGGGGATTATCGTGAGCATCATTGCATTCTTTGGTACATGGTTCTTATTAAGGAATTGGACAGAAAAAGAATGGATTGAACCAAGACAGGATTTTGTTGCAGGATTTGAGATGGCAAAATCAGATAAAGTCAGTGATTTACTAATTGAAGAAGACAATTTGCCAAGTGCCTTAGTTGCCATGTTGCCTTTGTTGATTCCAGTTGTTTTAATCACACTCGCATCTTTTTCAAATGTGTATATGGCTGAAAGCAGTCCGTTTCTAGGTTTGTTCAAGACCATCGGCGATAAAGTTATTGCATTGTTAGCTGGTGTGATTTTCACTGTCATTTTAGGCTTCAGCAAGAAAGATAAAGTGCTTACCAATAATAAGAGGGTTACTGGAGAAACAACAAACAGCATACACGAAGTGATGTTAAATAAATGGGTAGCAAGAGGTTTGTTGGTTGCTTTGTTGCCATTGTTGATTACGGCAATGGGTGGTGCAGTAGGAGGCGTTCTCTCAGCAGCGCCGGTCATACAAGAGCTTGGAGAAATCGTTACAGCTTCAAACATATTGCCAGTGTTGATACCTTATTTTGCGGCATTGATATTGATGACAGCAGTAGGATCCATGACAACGGCTGGATTAACAGCAGCAGCCATCATATTGCCAATGATGAACAGCTTGGGGATTTCTCCTGTTGCTGCAGTCCTTTCAATTGGAGCAGGTACAATGGCATTGAATCATGTCAATAATAGTGGTTTCTGGATTATGACACAATTCTTTAATCTTGATACCAAGCAAGGAATCAAATATGTGACAATTCCAACATTCGTGGCATCAATCATAGCGATTGCGGCGTTGACCATATTTGTTAGTTTAGGTTTGATATAACAAGTAAGGGATAAAGGAATTATCCTTTATCCCTTGATTATTTAGGAGGATAAGATGACGGAAAAATATAGAAGCGAAAGTATTCTAAAAGGGATAGACAATGGGTTCTATCGTTCACTTTATAAATCTATGGGGTATTCCAATGATGAACTTACAGAAAGGCCGGTCATTGGGATCGCAAATTCCTGGAGCACGTTGGTTCCAGGGCATTTTAATCTTAATCAGATCTCAGAATTTGTAAAGAAGGGAGTTTACAGGGGTGGTGGAACCGTTGTAGAATTTGGGGTCATAAGTGCATGTGATGGAATTGCCCAAGGACACAAAGGAATGCATTACATTTTGCCGTCAAGAGAAATTATTTGTGACTCGGTGGAAATACAAGTGGAAGCCCATCGCTTAGATGCAGTGGTGTTGTTGGCTTCTTGTGATAAGATAGTACCAGGGATGCTAATGGCCGCTGCAAGGTTGGACATACCAGCTATTATTGTGCATGGTGGTCCCATGGCAGGAGGCGTTGTTTTTGATGGGAGAACTTCCGATTTAACCTCTATATCTGAAGCACAAGGCATGTACCACGCAAATAAGATTTCCTTAGATAAGTATAAAAGCTTGGAGGACTTGGCGTGTCCATCATGCGGATCATGTTCATTCTTGGGAACGGCGAATACAATGTGTTGTTTAACAGAAGCATTAGGTATGACTTTGCCTGGTGGGGCACTGATTCCCGCCACACATTCAGATAGATTAAGACATGCTTATGAGTCGGGCATAGCTATTTGCAATTTGGCAGAAAAAGGCATTACATCGAGACAAATAATTAATGAAAAATCAATGGAAAATGCCATTCGTGTCACCATGGCAATAAGCGGATCTACAAACGCAGTCTTGCATTTGAGCGCTGTTGGATATGAAGCAGACCTAGACATGGATATAATGGAAGCATTTAGAAAATACAATAAAAATACACCGCAAATTGCAAAAGTCAATCCAGCTGCTAAATGGAATATGGAAGACTTTTGGCAAGCAGGGGGCATACCGAAAGTAATGGAGAATATGAAACCCTTGTTGAACCTAGAGGTGATGACCACTTCGGGTCAAACTCTAGAGCAGAACCTCAATGGATACGAATACAAATTCTCAGAAAATACGGAGATTATCAAAGACTTAAAAACACCTTTCGGGAATACGGGAGGCATCGCTGTGCTTGAAGGGAATTTAGCGCCAAAAACAGCCATTAGCAAGCCAGGAGCCATTGATCCAGGCCTCCACCATTTCACAGGAAGAGCAAAAGTATACGATTCAGAAGAAACGGCGGAAGCTGCCATCTTAAAGGGAGACATTAAAGATGGAGATGTGGTGGTTATCCGATACGAAGGTCCAAAAGGTGGCCCTGGCATGAGAGAAATGTTTAAGGCGATGAAGTATTTGTATGGCATGGGTCTAAGCAAAACAACGGCACTGGTGACCGATGGTAGGTTCTCAGGAACAAACAATGGTTGCTTTGTGGGGCATGTGTCTCCTGAAGCTGCTGAAGGTGGACCGATTGCTATTGTCAAAGATGGAGATGAAATTACAATCGATGTCAATGAAGGAATTTTATCCATCAATCTTTCAGAAGAGCAAATAGAAGAGAGGTTGAGCCAGTGGAAAAAACCTAAAAGGAAATTCACAAAGGGCTATTTGGAGCTTTACTCAAGAGTAGCGTCTTCAGCTGCTGAAGGGGCAATTATTAAAAGAGAAGAGGAGTAAACATGAAGATAGATTTTAAAGGAAAAACAGTGGTAATTACGGGTGGATCAACAGGAATTGGTTTGGCCATAGCAGAGGCTTTTGCTCAAACCGGTGCAAATGTGTCTATTTGTGGCAGGTCAGAATCTAAATTAGCAGAAGCAAAAAAGAGTTTTGAAGAGAAGAACTTGACACTCCATGTTAAATCAGTGGATGTTTCAAATAAAGACAACATCATGAGATATGCTGATGAAGTTGAAGAAACCTTTGGATCCATTGATGTATGGATCAGCAACGCAGGTGTGTATCCTCAGTTCAAGATTATTGACACACCGGAAGATGTTTGGCAGAATACGTTAGACATTAACTTGAAGTCTATTTATTATGGAGCCATTATCGCAAAAGAAAAAATGTCTAAAAATGGTGGCGTTTTGATTAATGCGTCATCATTTGCGGCAATCATGCCATCGGTTGGCAGTGGGTTATACGCTGCTACCAAGGCAGCCATTTCAAGCATGACAAAGACTTTGGCAGCCGAATTGGCACCCTACAACATCCGCGTGAATGGCTACATACCTGGTGTGATAGAGACTGAAATGACAAATGCCTTGATTGAGAAAAATGGAGAGAATATGAAAAGTGCTATTGCTATGAATCGTTTTGGAATCGGAGAAGATGTTGCGAACGCAATTGTTTTTCTTGCATCGGAGTATGCCGACTACATTACAGGTACCTTCATTGAGATATCTGGTGGTAAATTATGCGTCCAAAACCCGACAGCTGCCTGGTAGATAGAGACATCCGACACACATAGCATAGACACAAAGAAGGAGAACAGATGAAGAAATTGAAAGCGGCAATTATAGGTCCGGGAAATATTGGCACGGATCTGCTTAAGAAAATTGAAAGAAGCCCTTATCTTGAAGTCGATTATGTCGTAGGGATTCAAGATTCTGAAGGCATTCAAATAGCCAAAGAACATGGTATTGAGACGACGACAAATGGCATTCAGGATTTGATGAAAAGAGAAGACATTCAAATTGCTTTTGATTCAACAGGTGCAAAACCGCATTTAACCCATGCGCCTTTATTGATTGAAAGAGGGATATTCACACTAGACTTGACTCCTGCAGCAGTAGGGCCTTATGTGGTGCCCTCTGTCAACTTGAATGATGATTTGCTTAAAGAGATGAACTTGAATATGGTGACTTGTGGTGGACAAGCGACGGTGCCCATAGTGGCGGCCATCAATGAGGCAGCAGATGTAGAATATGCAGAGGTCATCTCTTCCATCAGCAGTAAAAGTGCAGGACCTGGAACAAGGAAAAATATTGATGAGTTTACAGAGACAACTAAGCATGCTCTTGAAAAAGTGGGAGGAGCGGATCAAGCAAAGGTTATGATTGTATTAAACCCTGCAGAACCCCCCATTTACATGAGAAATACCATATATGCCAAGGTGAAGCAACCGGATTTAGCGAAAATCAAGAAATCGGTTGATGAAATGTTGGAACGCATCAAAAAATATGTGCCAGGCTATACCTACTTGCTGTCACCTATCATGAAAGACGACATCGTGACAGTCATGATACAAGTCGAAGGATTGGGCGATTTTCTTCCAAAATATGCAGGAAATCTTGACATCATCAACTGTGCGGCAGTTGAAGTTGCAGAAGCCTATGCAAAAAAAGTTTTGGGAGGTGATTTGAAATGAGAAAAGCGATAATTACAGATACAACCCTTCGAGATGGCAGCCATTCAGTCTCTCATCAATTCACACTAGAAGAAATGAAAGCCATTGCATTGGCATTGGAAGAAGCTGGAGTTGATATTATTGAGTTGGGGCACGGAGATGGCTTGACAGGTAGTTCTATTAATTATGGATTTGGATTGCATGATGATTTTGCCTATATCGAAGCTGTTGCATCTGTTTTAACAAAATCAAAATTAGCAGTTCTTTTAATTCCTGGCATTGGAACCATAGAACACCTTAAGAAGGCAAAGGCATTGGGCGCTCAAGTAGTTAGAGTAGCAACACATGTTACAGAAGCCGATGTTTCCGAACAGCATATAAAAGCTGCAAAATCAATGGGCATGTTCACTGTTGGATTCTTAATGATGGCTCATATGGCGAGTAAAGAGGTCATTTTGGAAGAAGCCATTAAAATGACATCATACGGTGCGGATGTGGTTTACATGACAGATTCCTCTGGCGCCATGTTGCCTGACGAGGTTTACGAGAATATTGTTTACTTGAAAGAACATCTGGATATTCCAATTGGACATCATTCCCATAATAATTTAGGATTGGCAGTTGCCAACAGTCTAAGCGCTTACAAAGCTGGAGCAGATTATTTGGATGGATCCCTTATAGGATTAGGAGCAGGAGCTGGAAATTGCCCAACCGAGATACTGGTGGGGGTTCTTGAAAAATCTGAGATCGACAACAATGTAGATCTGTATAAAGTTATTGATGCAGGCGACAAGGTGTTGGCACCTATCATACTGAATAAAGGAAAGGAATTACCTAGATTCAATTCTGATTCTTTGATGATAGGATATGCGGGTGTTTATTCCAGCTTTATGCTCCATGCAAAGAAGGCCTCTGAAAGGTTTGGGGTGGACACAAGAGATATCTTGGTAGAGCTAGGTAAAAAGAAAGCGGTTGGGGGACAAGAAGACTGGATCATCGAAGTGGCCCACAACCTGTCAAAAGAAAAATAAATACAAAAAACGAAGCCGGTCCTCTGAACTTTCGATAGAGAACCGGTTTCTATGATTCGTTTTTCATGCGAACTCCTTTGGTGGAATCACACCATTATGAATTTTAGCAATATTCTGTAGGTCAGAATATATACTTAAAACATCCATCCTACCTCACAAATTCTTTCATGCATCCATCGGCCTTTCATATTTAACTTGTTTTTCTCTTGGTTTGTTCACAAGAGAGTAAAACCCTAAGTGCCTCTTCATCTACATGTTGATTGGTGAAATAGAACTTCTGTTGTAACTATATTATAAAGGATCATGCACAAATATGCAAGGCCTTTATAAAGGAACAACTTTTTTTTATTGCCCAAAAATGTTTCTAGTGCGATCCTTGTATATCTGTGATATAATATACAGTATACAAAATGCTTGAGAAAGGACATAGAGAAGATCAAGTTTTGTAAGTGTTCAAAATACAAGAGTTTGGAAGATGAGGGATGAACAAAGAGGAGATAAGCGTTTTTTCATACGGGAAAATCAATTTATTTTTAAATATTGTATCAAAAAGACAAGATGGCTATCATACCTTGGACACCATCCTGCAATCCATTGATTTAAAGGATGAAATAACGATTAAAAAAGCAGCAAAAGGCATAAATATAACATGCGATGATCCCAAAGTCCCAACAGATGAACACAACACGGTTTATCAAGGGGCTTGCTTGTTAAGAGAAGCTTATGATTTGAAAATAGGATTTGATATTCATTTGAGAAAGCAAATTCCTTATGGAGCAGGATTGGCTGGAGGCAGCGGAAATGGCGCGGCCGTTTTATTGGGGATCAAAGCGTTATGTCAATTGGCGATACCTGAAGTCAAAATGCTGGAAATGGCCAGAACCATTGGCGCCGATGTGCCTTTTTGTCTTTATGGGGGCACTATGAGGGGAGAAGGGATTGGGGACCTACTAACGCCTCTTGATTCTTTTCAGTGGGACAATATCTTAGTAGTCCAGCCAGAATTTGGCATGTCGACGGTTGAGATGTATCGGAGAGTGACACCGGAACATTACAATCAGTATGACAGTCATGACATGCTGAAAGAACTAGAATCCAAAAACTATGTGCAAGTGGCCAAATACTGTCGCAACGGTTTTGAAAAGATTGCAGCAACTGTTTTTCCTGAAATCATCGATATCAAGAATAAAATGATAGAACAAGGTGCGGTCAATGCATTGATGACAGGAAGTGGTTCAGCAGTGGTGGGGTTTTTCCTAGACAAAAAGACACTTGCTAGAAGCGCAGAATATTTCAGGAATGATTATAAAAAAGTGTATGAAACCAAAACAACAAACAAGGGAGTCGGATATGGAAAAGAAATTAGACATGATTAACATGAGTGAATACAAGCCACTAAGAGATATTGTCTTTGAAACACTAAAAGATGCCATACTCAAAGGAAAACTGGAACCAAAAGAAAGGTTGATGGAAATACAACTAGCAGAACAGCTAGGGGTCAGTCGAACACCTGTAAGAGAAGCCATTCGAAAATTGGAGTTGGAAGGGCTAGTTATCATGGAGCCAAGAAAGGGTGCCTATGTGTCTGACATTTCTTATGAAGACATCATCGATACGCTGGAAGTGAGAGAAGCTTTAGAGACCTATGCCGTCAGACTGGCTATTGAAAAGAATGGCACAGAAAAAGTGATAGAACTTGAGAAGTTGAACGAAGAGTTTAAGAAGGCATTTGAAGAAGATGACATCCAGAGGATGGTCTATTTAGACACAACGATACATAATAATATCCTAGCTTTGTCTGGTAACAAAAAACTAATTTCTTTCATGGACGCTCTTAACGAGATCATGCAACGGTTTAGATTAATTTACTTCAATGAGTCTTATAACCCAGAAGTCATTATTGTGGAGCACTACGAAGTGTTTCAAGCGATAAAGGCAGGAGATAAGGAAGGGGCAGTTCAGGCGATGGAAAACCACTTGTGCAGCCTGAAAGACGATATCAAGAAAGTATATAACAAAAGCGAGTAGTTATGAAGAATCAAATTAGATTGGTTGCCTGTGATCTGGACGATACCTTGCTGAACAATGGATTTTTGGTCAGTGGAAGAAACAGGGCTGCTATTCGACGGGTCACATCTCAAGGCGTTCGATTTGTCGTGTTGACAGGGCGAGTGACAGCGGCTACATGGCCAATTGTCCGTTCATTGGATCTCAAGTTACCTTTTGGAAGCTTTCAGGGAGGTAGGATAACAGACCCTGTCACAGAAGAAGTGTTGCATGCAGCGGAATTAGACAAGAAAAAAATCGTGGATATATTGGCGTATGCAGAGAAAAAAGACATTCATGTCAATATTTATGATGAGCATCAAATTTTTGTAAAAGCTAGAAATGAATGGACTGATTTTTACGAGAATTTCGCACGGAGAGTCCCGGTTCAAGAAGTAGGTAGCTTAGTGGGCTTTCCTTTTCAAAAAACAGCAAAGATGGTTTTGATTGCTGATCATGAAAAGTTAAAAAAAGCGGCTCGGGACATTGAAGCATTTAAGGATCCTCTTGTGAATATGTTTTTTTCTAAGAAACACTTCCTGGAATTTACAGATCAGAATGCCACAAAAGGATTTGCGTTAAAATGGTTGGCTGAAAAATGGAAAATCCCTCGAGAAGAGACCATGGCTATTGGAGATAATTATAATGATCTATCCATGATTACATTTGCTGGAGTGGGTGTGTGTATGGAAAACGGAGAAGAAGGGGTCAAGCAAAAGTCGGATTTCGTCACATCTAGCAATGAGTCCGATGGTGTGGCCGATGCATTGGAAAAGTTTGTTTATAAATAAAACACTCATAAAATCAAAATCCCGCTGTCTATGCGGGATTTTGATTGTTTTTTGATATATGGAGTAACTATTAAGTTGTCGATTATAGGCCAAATGATTTGATATCATCTGGTATGATTAATTGAGCGCTTGTTGCTGCAACGACATCTTCTACAGTTGTTTCAGGCCCCAATTCCTTTAGAACAAGCCCTTCAGGAGTTACTTCGAGGACAGCCATTTCGGTGACGATTAAATTGACTTGTTGCTTAGCGGTCAATGGCAAAGTGCATTCTTTAAGGATTTTATGCTCGCCCTTTTGTGTATGTTGCATAGCGATGATTACTTTTTCAGCACCCACAGTTAAGTCCATGGCGCCACCCATTCCGGGAACCATTTTCCCAGGTACTTTCCAGTTGGCCAAATTTCCTTTTTCATCCACTTCTAAAGCACCCAAAACAGTTGCTGCTACGTGTCCGCCTCTGATGATACCAAAAGAAGTGGCGCTGTCAAAGTAGCACCCGCCTTTAAGCAAGGTGACAGGTTGTCCACCGGCGTTTGTCAAATCTTTGTCTTCGTTGCCAGGAGCAGGTGCAGGACCTAGTCCGATCAAACCATTCTCAGATTGGAAAAATACTTCTACGCCTTCAGGAATATAGTTTGCGACCAATGTGGGTAAGCCAATTCCCAAATTGACCAAGTCGCCATCATTTAACTCTTGAGCAACTCTTTTTGCGATGACTGCTTTTATTTGTTTTTTATCTAATGCCATTATTTTTCACCTCCGACAATGTAATTAACGAATACAAATGGTGTGGCCACGTGATTGGGATCGATATCGCCTACTTCGACGATTTCTTCAGCTTCCACAATAACCGTGTCGGCGGCCATAGCCATAAGAGGGTTGAAGTTTTTTGCAGTTGCGTTGTAGAGGACATTGCCTCTTTTGTCAACTTTGGCACCATTAATTAAAGCCACATCTGCTTTAAGAGGTGTTTCAACCAAATAAATTTGTCCATCTACTTTAATTCTTTGTTTTTCGTTTTCTGCTTCTGTTCCAATACCAGTTGGGGTTAAAATGCCACCTAGTCCAAAACCGCCACATCTAACTCTCTCTGCCAATGTGCCTTGTGGAACCAATTCAACTTCCGTTTCTTCTGCATTCATTTGTCTTCCCGTCTCAGGATTTGTTCCGATGTGGGAAATGATGACTTTCTTAAATTGTTTGTTCACGATCATTTTACCTACAGTCTTGTCAGGAAAAGAGGTGTCGTTACAAATAAGGGTCAAGTCTTTTACACCGCTTTCAGCCAGTGCATCCAACAATTTTACAGGAGATCCACAACCAAGGAATCCTCCTACCATGATGGTCATGCCGTCTTTAACTTTTGAAACGGCTTCTTCAATTGAAATTAATTTGTTCAAGATGCTACCTCCTTATTTTCTTTCTACTAATACAGTCGTTCCCATTCCGCCACCAATGCATAGTGTTGCTAATCCTTTTTTGCTATCTCGTTTGCCCATTTCATAAAGCAAAGTCACAAGAATTCTAGCACCTGATGCACCAATTGGGTGGCCTAAAGCAATGGCACCACCGTTAACATTTACAATATCAGTATTCAATCCCAAATCTTTGACAACAGATAGAGACTGAGCTGCAAAAGCTTCATTAGCTTCTATTAAATCAAGATCTTCAATTTTCCAACCCAATTTGTCCAGTGCTTTTTTGGTTGCTGGAACAGGTCCGTATCCCATGATGGTTGGATCGACACCGCCTGATGCAAAACTTGCAATGGTTGCCAAAGGCTTAACTCCAAGTTTATCAGCTGCTTCTTTGCTCATGACGACCAGCATAGCTGCACCATCATTGATACCAGAAGAACTTGCTGCAGTTACGGTTCCGTCTTTTTTGAAAGCCGGTCTTAATTTAGCAAACTTTTCAATAGTAGACCCATGTTTTGGGAATTCATCCGTATCAACAACCAATGGGTCGCCTCTTCTTTGAGGAACTTCCACTGGAGCAATTTCATCTTTGAATTTTCCTTCTTTCTGAGCAGCTTCAGCTCTATTTTGGCTGGTCACTGAAAATTGGTCTTGTTCTTCTCTTGAAAGATTCCATTGTTCAGCGATATTTTCCGCAGTAATTCCCATATGGTAGTTATTGTAAATATCTGTCAAGCCGTCATGAACCATATAGTCAATTACTTTTCCATCGCCCATTCTTTGTCCCCAACGGTTGTTAGGTAGCAAATAAGGCGCTGCACTCATGTTTTCAGTTCCGCCGCATAAAACGATTTCACAATCTCCATTTTCGATGAATTGCTGAGCAATGCTCACGGCTCTCAAACCAGAACCACAAACCTTATTGATGGTGAAACCTGTTACTTCCTTTGGAACACCTGCGCCGATAGCAACTTGTCTTGCTACGTTTTGACCCAACCCGGCACCTAACACGTTGCCGATGACGTATTCATCGATCATGTCGGGTGTGATGTTGGCTCTTTTCATGGCTTCTTTTGCGGCTACTACACCTAATTGAACGGCTGAAACACCAGCTAGACTGCCGCCGTATGCGCCAATAGGCGTTCTGGCTGCAGATGCGATTACAACTTCTCGTTTCATATACATTTACCTCCTGGATAATTTGTTTAACTTGTACAAAACAATATAAGCAATTATTGTGCCAATTTCTCTGTTAGTGTATCATATATTGGAAAACATTGCCAATACTAAATGATAGAATGCAACAGAAAAATGATGCAAAAATACATTTATGCAAAAGTGCATATTTTATCAACATCGAATTGCAAAAATGCATATTGCTGATTATAATAGTATGAGGAGGGATGCAAATGAATGATCTGATGATGCCAAACTTAAAATTACTTTACTTCAGTTACGCCATAACAGATGATAAATTCAATATCAAAGAATACGACGACCATTTTTACCATTTCACAAAAGAAAATGAAGACATTAAAAACAGAAAAATTACTGTCCACTTTGATGGGATTCGATACGATGATTTCAACAGATTTTATGAGGTTGAAAACAGATATGGGGACAAGTACTTTTTAATGCAGAGAAAGCTGATGTTAAACAGCAAGGAGATGTTTTTGTTCCTGTTGACAGATTATTCTATTTACAAGGAATTAGAGAACCAAATCAGCTATTTGAATCGACAGCAATACTTATACAACGAAATGCTCAATAAACTGGAAGATGGGATCTATATTACAGATGAGCAGGGAGAAACGCTTTATGTGAATGATGCATTTTTGAATCTTTCCGGAATATCAAGAGAGGACCTTATTGGAGAAACGGTTTATAATTTACGAGATGATCAAGTTCTTCCCAATTCATGTTGTGCGAAAGTGATAGAAACAAGAGGACCAGTATCGACGATCAACAATTACTACAAGGGTCAGAAATGTCTGGTTTCAGGATCTCCCATATTTGATGAGAAAGGAGAATTGAAACGCACCATTGCGGTTATACGCGATGTCTCAGAACTGGATATGCTGATGAAAAGCATTGCAAAAGAAGATTCTTTAGCAATGAGCTATAAAAAAAACATGGAAATATCAGCGAAAAGTCCTGCAAACAAGCATGTCGTGGTTTCCAACAACCGAAAGATGAAATCTCTATATAGCAAAGCCGATCGACTGGCTGAAGTGGATAGCACGGTGCTGATACTTGGCGAGACCGGTGTTGGGAAAGATTTTTTGGCTAGCTACATTCATAGAAGAAGTGCTCGAGAAAGCAAAGGGAGCATGATAAAAATCAATTGTGCCGCGATTCCTGAGCATTTGATTGAATCGGAATTGTTTGGATATGAAGAAGGCGCTTTTACAGGAGCACAAAGAGGGGGTAAAAAAGGCTTGTTTGAAGAAGCTGGGGGGGGTACAATTTTTCTTGATGAGATTGGAGATATGCCTTATACGCTGCAGGTCAAATTGTTGAATGCGTTGAATGACAGAAAATTTTATCGCATTGGCGGGAATAAAGGCATTGATTTTGATGCTAGAATCATTGCGGCAACCAATGCAGATTTAAAGAAATTAGTAGATGACAAAAAATTCCGTGCCGACTTGTATTATCGTTTGAACGTGGTGACATTAAGAATTCCCGCATTAAGAGAGCGGCAGGAGGATTTACTGCCGCTAGCTCAAAGTTTTATCGAGTACTACAACAACAAGCATCGTCGGAACTGTTTCTTTTCTCCAGAGTGTTTAGAGCATTTTCTGGTGTACAATTGGCCAGGCAATATTCGAGAATTGAAAAACATTGTGGAACGCATGGTTTTGATTTCAGAAGATGTCTGCATTGATGCAAAGTTGTTCAAGGAACAGATCCATCAAGAAGGCAACGAAATAAGCATTGGGAAATTGATGAATTGGACCAAAGAAAAACTAACTCTCAAACAACAATTGGAAGTTCATGAGAAACGAATTATTGAAAACACTTTGGAGATGAGTCAGAACATGAAAGAAACAGCCAACAAATTAGGCATCGATATTTCGACTTTAGTGAGAAAGAAGCAGAAATATAGTCTCTAATTTTGTGAGACCAGATGATACGTGTCTTCAGCAATGATTTTTTCTTCGTTGGCGTTGACCACAATGATTTTGACCGTGCCATGGTTAGCACTAATCACACCTTCCCCACGGAGGGTGTTGTTTTTTTCTACATCGATATGAATGCCAAGATGTTCCAAACCTAAACAGACTTTTTCACGAATAAAACCGGCATTCTCTCCAACTCCTCCTGAGAAGATCAAGACATCTAATCCTCCCATTTCTGCAGAGTAGGCACCAATGTATTTTTTGAATCGATGACAGACCGCCTCAATGGTATCAGAAGCCCTTTGATCACCATTTTGAGAAGCCTGGTGTATTTCCCGCATGTCGTTGCTGATACCAGAAAGACCCAACCAGCCACTTTTCTTATTGATGAGGGTGTCTGCATCTTCGATGGATAGATTCTCTTTCTTCATTAAATACAAAAGAGCGGCTGCATCCATATCACCGGAACGAGTGGATTGTATCAACCCCTCGTGAGGAGTAAAGCCTGTACTCACATCGATGGAGTCTCCATAAAGTACGGCGTTGGCTGTGGTGCCGCTTCCCAACATCATATTGACAATGCGGTAGTTTTCATAGGGCTCATCTAAGAAGGCATTGCTTTGTTCGACCATGCTTCTAAAGGCAATGCCATGGAAGCCATAACGCCGTATGTGATATTTTTCAGTCAACTCAAGGGGCAATGCATAGAGATAAGCATGACGGGGCAAAGTTTTGTGGAATCCGTTATCAAAGACAGCTACCTGAGGCACTTCCGGCAACAATTTTTGACAAGCATAGATGCCGGAAAGATGATTAGGATTATGCAAAGGAGCTAAGTCTTTGATTTCTTCGATATAATCCACCACAGATGGCGTAATGGGAGTGGAGGCATGGTGCTTCTCTCCTCCTTGCACCACACGATGACCAATGGCTTGGACATCAGACATGGAGAAAGGCAAGGCGTTAGACTTGGAGTTCAAAGCATCTAAAATGGTGTGGATGCCTTCTTCGTGATTGGGGATAGGTAATATGGTCAGATCTGTTTCTTGATCTTTTACTTCAAATTTAAACTCAGAGTCGTTGTAACCGATTTTCCCGATGGAGCCTTTGACAAAGACCTCATACTCAGGCATTTTTGCAATTTGGAATTTAATAGAAGAACTGCCACAATTCAATACGAGTACATACATAAAAACGGACCTCCTAAATAATAGTGATACCATTATATCAGAAAACCCGCTTGACTTTCAATTTACTAATCATAAGTAAAGACAATAATAAGATGGAGGTAGTCATCCATCGATCGATGAAGACGAAATCCAAAGGAAGCCACTCAAAGATCAAAGTAAAAACGGCCAACAGCATGCCGGCCAAAGTGATGGGACAGCCACAAAAACAACAGCTTTTGGAACTCACATTGTAGCGAGCCAAGCGAAAAGCGCCTGCCAATGGATAAACCAACATAACGAAATAAGACAGAAGGCCAGACGGTGCTAAGCCTATAGCCACATAAAGGCACATGGGTGCTACCCCAAAAGTCACCAAGTCAGCCAAAGCATCCAATTGTTTTCCAAAATCGCTTTCTCCGCCTGTCAATCGAGCCACTTTCCCATCTAATCCATCAAAAACACCACCTAATAGAATCAATAGGGAGGCAACCAATAGATGATTTCGACCATGAATGCTTATCAGTAAAATGGACAAGACACCGCAAGCAATATTCAATGTAGTCAGAAAATTGGGGAGTATTTTAAGAAACATGAGTCCAACTCCTTTGAAATGGATTCTTGGTTGTCAATAGCAAAATGATGGAAGAACCTGCCAGCACCATCCAAAAAGTGACCACGCGAAACACGGTGGCAATTGTCAGTGCAGTGGCACTGTTAACAGAAGTCAACAAAACCAACAACGTTGTCATCGTGACTTCAAAGGGACCAAGGCCTCCAGGAGACAATGGCAAAGAACCAATCAAATAAGCTGCAAAAGTAGCAACAAAAATCGCTATAACAGATGCATTGGTATCAAACACCCGGACAATCAACAACAACTTAAGAGGAAACAAGAGCCAGATGACAAAAGCGATCACAAAATGATAGGTTAATCGTTTTTTATTGCTGGCAACAAGTGAGGTGTAAGTAGAAAAAACGCCACGAAAATGTTGGATAGATTTTAGCAGGCGATGAGAATCCTCTTTCTTGGTAGGTTGTTTTCTCGACTTGAAAACAAGGGTCAATGAAACAATCAAGAGAAACAGACTGCTACCTACAAGTCCATACGTCAATAGATCGTTTTGGATAAAATGAGTTGAAAATATTAAATAGACAAGACTTACCAATGAAAGAGAAAGGATGCCGATGGTACTAAACAGTTTTTGAAGGATAACAATGGATAAAGCCTCTGTTTTAGAACACTGAAGTGTCTCCGAGAGAGCAAGAGTTCGGTAAGCTTCTCCGCCAATTTTTGCACCCGGAGTGATGCCGTCTACCACAGAGCCCTTCATATGGAGAATTAGCAGTGATTGAAGAGAAACAGTATGCCCACTGTCAGAAACCAATCCATGCCATTGGAAGCCAATGAGAAGTTGAGTGGCAAATTGCAACAGCACCAAAAAGATCAATAAGAAGGGAGGCAGTTCTTTTAAAGCTTGCCAAAGGGCGCTTAGATCGCTTGAGATGATCAGATAGAGAAACAAGATAAAACCAAACAGGTAGACTATTTTTTTCATAAGCACCTCAAAACTGATAAAGAGCGGTCTCGGAAATATTGGTTACGTTTCGGTGTTGTATCGTCTTGTATTTAGGGCAAAAAGCTTCGTGTTGGTCATAAAAATGGCGCATTTTCTCCTTAGGCTGTCTAACCAGTACTCGGCTTTCGGGGCTTTTTGTATTTTTGATTTGTTCCAATACCTTGTCTTTAGGATAGATTTGCAAAGCCATATGGATCAGAGAATAAGGACTTGCGTCTATGGTTTCTCCTTGGTGGTGAAGGATTCTGAAGCGATCTTCAGGAATTCCTAAATGATGTATCAAGCGATTCGCCAATTGGATGCAGTCAATATTCTGGTCGATAACGGTTATTTTGGCACCAGAGAGTTGGTGCATTAAAATGGCAGAACAAGGACAAGGACCACCACCAATGAACAAAATGTGATCTTCAGATGTAACATGGGCTAGCTTGAGTTCGCTTTTAATAATGGAAATATAACATTTAGAAAAAACCGAAAACAACAAAGGATGAGTGGTTACCAAGTGTTCGATTTTTTGTGTGAGTTTTGACATCAACATTTTTCAGACCTCCCAAATTATAAAAAAAGATTCCCAATTTGATAGACTA
>Ga0334892_1001256_pt1 | contig 22689 bp, 23 predicted proteins | sample GraSluR3_MG_4_FD_207213 | JGI IMG/M metagenome (GOLD analysis project Ga0334892, IMG submission 207213) | Sludge microbial communities from methane-producing bioreactor in Wageningen University, Netherlands - Granular Sludge_15_04-R3 | ecosystem: Engineered > Bioreactor > Anaerobic >...
AACTTGAAACCAGGCTATCTTTTTATTTTTTATATCAGGTTGCTAAATCTTTTTTCTCTAGTCTGATGAAAAAAACTTATTTTTGTCAACAACCTCAGGCGAGCTACTCGCCTTTTTCTTACTTTTCATAGTAATAAATAGAATTGATATAATTAACTAAGTATTAATTTAGCTTGCGATAATAAGAGATATAAATTAATATGATAATATGTAACTAAAGCACTATTACTATTTAAGTACAATAAAAAGGAGTACGCAAATGAATAAATTATTACCAACATTTGAGATTGAAATGGAAAATGGAGAAGTAATGGCTGGGGAGCTTTACCCAGACATGGCACCAAATACAGTTAACAATTTCATCAAACTAGCTAACGATGGATTTTATGATGGACTAACTATTCACAGAATTATCCCTGGTTTTGTATTACAAGGTGGATGTCCAGTTGGGAACGGCACGGGTGGCCCAGGTTATGGCATTAAAGGAGAATTTGCTAATAATGGGTTTTCTGATAATACATTAAGACACACTCCTGGGGTCTTATCAATGGCTAGGAGTATGAGCCCTGACTCTGGAGGGTCACAATTTTTTATTATGTTAGGAACGCATAAGCATCTTGATGGAGAGTATGCTGGTTTTGGCAAAGTTACATCTGGATATGAAATTGCTGAAAAATTAAGTAAAACTCCTCTTCGAAATCCTAATGCAGGAATGCCTACCGAAGCTCCAATTATTAAAAAAGTTAGAGTTGATACTAAAGATAATGAATATGACAAGCCAGAAACCCTATAGTTCCTTAACCACTTCTAGTGAAGTGGTTTTTCTTTACTATTATTTATTTTAATATATAATGTAAATCATATTAAGAGGAGTGAAACAATTGAAAAGAAATAATACTGTTTTAATATTAATACTTATTGTAGCTATAGTTTTACAGGGGATATGGATATACTCTATAAAAAATGCTGAGGAAAATACCGTAATAACCCATTCAACTGTGCTAGAAAGTATTCAATCAATAGGAGAACTAAACACCTTGGAGATGTATTTCCATGACATAGTTGAATTTACAGAAAACAAGACTTTCAGAAATATTGTAATTCCATTCACTACAAAATCATTCATTTTCACTATAGAAGCTAGAGTAAAAGCAGGTGTAAACCTAAGTAATATAGAAATTGTATCACTTGATTGGGAAAATAAAGAAGTCGAGCTTAGAATGCCTGAGTACTCAATAACTTCTATAGAATTCATAAGCTTTAATCCTTTTAGTGAGAATGACGCTCTTTTTAATAGGATTAGAAATGAGGATCTTTTCTTAGCACTAGAAAATTTCACAAGTGAGTTAGAAACTAAAGCCATATCTTTAGGAATCTTAGACAAAGCTTCAGAAAGTGGAGTTCCTTTGATTAGCCAACTGGTAAGAAATCTAGGTTTTGAGACAATCATCATCAATTAGCTTGAAACAAGCATGTTTATTCACTATACTGATTCTTGAATAAAAAAAGGAAGAAGTGAATAATCTCATGGAAGCAGATAATAAATCAAAAGCCATCTTGTTTATGATAGTATCAGCGGTGGCTTTTACAATTATGCAAGCTATTATAAAAGCGTCAGTTGGAATACCTCTTTTACAAAAAGTCTTTTTTAGAAATTTAATTGGATTAGTTTTCACCTATATCATAATTAGAAAAAACTCATTATCAGCTTTTGGTGAAAAGAAAAATAGAAAAACTTTATTTTTAAGAGGCCTATTAGGTGTTTTGGGGATTATCACCTATTTTTATAGCATTGAACATCTTCCTATGGCTGATGCTTCAATAATAAGTAGAACGAACCCATTCTTTGTTACATTATTTGCATGGCTTTTCTTAAAAGAAAAATTATCAAAGATACAAGTTCCAACCTTAATTGGTACATTTATCGGTGCTATGCTAGTTATTAGACCTCAGTTTAGTGCAGAAGCAGTTCCAGCACTAGTTGGATTTGCAGGAGCTGTGTTTGCTGGTGGAGCATATACAGTTTTGAGGAGATTAAAAGGCAAAGAAAATCCAACTACAATTGTTTTTTATTTTTGTCTATTCTCAACTATAGCAACTTTGCCATTTGTTGCAATGAACTTTGTTATACCAAGCATTACTGAGCTAATAATGCTCGTTGGTATAGGTGCTTTTGCCTTAGTAGGACAATATTCAATTACTTTAGCATATAATTATGCTCCTGCAGCAGAAGTGTCCATATTTAACTATAGCTCAATTATTATATCCGCAATTTTAGGATACTTTATTTGGGCTGAGGTACCAGACCTTATGAGCGTTATAGGTGGCTCTATCATTATAGCTGTAGCAACCTACTCATGGTGGTATAATCAAAAACACACATTAGAAGCGACAGAAGCTCCTGCTTAGGAGCTTCTTTTTATATCTATTATATTACTTTCAATTAGTATTTCTGGTAATGATCGAACAAACATTTTTCCATAACTCTTTGAAATTATGCGTTTATCTGCAACAATAACAATACCAGTATCACTTTTTGTTCTAATTAATCTGCCAAATCCTTGTTTGAACTGTAAAACTGCCTGTGGTAACATATAGTCCCTAAAGCCATTTCCGCCTCTTTCACTTATCTTTTGCATCCTTGCTTCGACTAATGGGTCGTTTGGCACAGGAAAAGGCAACTTAGCAAGTAAAACACATCGCAAATTATCACCCACTACATCAACACCCTCCCAAAAAGAAGATGTTCCTAATAGAATAGCATTTCCATGACTTGCAAATTCTTTTAGCAATATATTTCTAGACATATCTCCTTGTTTATATATTTCCGTATCTATCTCTCCTATTATTTCATCATAAACACTATTTAGCATTTTATAAGAAGTAAACAAAACAAACATTCCTCCTGATATCTCCTTAAATGCTTCTTTAATCATCCTAACCAAAACTTTCTCGTATTCAGTTTCTTTTTTATAATTAGGCTCTATAGCATAAGTAGGAACGATTAGCTTTGCCTGTTTACTATATTCAAATGGTGAACTAATGATGCTAGCCCTATAATTATCAATTCCCAGTCTATTTGCAAAAAACGTCATGTCTGGTACTGCAAGAGTTGCAGATGTCAAAACTGTAGGAACTTCTTTTGAATAAATTGCTGACCTCATCATCTCATCAATTTCAAGAGGGGCAGCATATACATTCACTTCAAACGATTTTTCAATCCAGTAAGTATATGCTGGGTCATTTGCATCTAATACAAACTCAATACTCTCTATTAAGTTGGTAATGTTTTGCTTTATTTTCTTAAGCTCTACCTTACATATTGGATCAATATTAATAGTATCCATAGCAGCTTCTACAGCAGTATCTAAATCATATAATGGCTGCTTAACTTGATTCATAAACTCATCAGACTCACTAAACTTATATATATCATCTTCTTCGACTTTCAGTTCAAATTGCTTAAAGAAATTATCATTTGCTGAAAAATAGCTCTGAATAAGATTAGTTATTGAACTGAGTTCATAGCCAGCTTGACTAAAGGCATCCCTTACCATCACACGTTTAAGGATACTTCTTAACCAAGCAGCTGGCTGTATCAAATTGCTTTTATTCAGCACAACAGAAAAGGTACTAGTTGCTGCGCTTTCTAAGTGGTGAGCCTCATCAAAAATGACATAATCATATTTTGGTAAAATTCCACCCTCTGCTTCTTCTGCATTCCCTCGCAACATTAAATCTGTTAAGAAAAGTGCATGATTACTAATGATAAAATCAGCATCTTCAAGTTCTCTTCTAGCTTGTTTAAATCCACAGCTTGATATATATGGACATGATTCGTCTAGGCATGTTTCATTCGTAGAACAAACTTCAGTCCACACACTTGAAAAAATCTTAGTTTCAATCTCTGATTTATCATTTTTTATTAAATCTTTACCATCGAGCACTTCATTTAGTAAGTCTCTAAAATTGAGCGCATCTTCTGCACTTGTAAAAACACCTTCCAAACTAACTAAAATATTGTTAATCCTATTCTCACATAAGTAATTAGCTCTTCCCTTTGCCAACGCTATATTACTTTCTAATCCCAGAATCTGATTAAGTACAGGAAAGTCTTTATTAATTAGCTGCTCTTGCAAGTTAATCGTGTAAGTAGAAATAATGGTCTTTTTCTTATTTTCGCTTGCTTCCATTAATGCCAATGCCGCTAGAATATATGCTAAGGATTTACCTGTTCCAGTACCCGCTTCAACTAGAACATGCTTTTTTTGATAAATACCGTTTAAAATAGTTCTTATCATATCATATTGCTCTGGCCTCTCCTCATATCCTGGAAAAGCATTTCTAATTTTATTTAAATAATCATCTAAAATATTCTTAATCTGTTTTACATCCATAATAACACCGCCTTTAAGCTATAAATATTCTACCATATCACCGCCTCTAGTAGTAGTTAGATAATGTCTTATTTAACTTAAAAAAAAAGAGCCTACTTAAAAGGCTCCGAAATCTCAAACAGTTCTCTATAGTCCCCGCCTAAAATATTATGTATTTCTATTGCAAGGCTAAAGGACGGGTCTCTACTCCCTGCCTCTATCTTATAGTAAAAAGAAAGTGATATATTTAACTTCCTTGCCATATCAGCTGGCTTGTAACCACTCAGGCGCCTTGCTACTTTTAGGTTATATCTCATATTAACACTCCTTTTGCAGAATTTCCCTTATAAATAATATAATTGTACATTTAGTGTTTTGTCAACTCTTTATTTTACTTATTGTACAATTAATTGTTTTAAATATCCTGCTAGTGTTAAAATTCTAGTAGTAGGAGGGGAAACCATGAATCTTGGCATTAAAATTAGACATTTGAGGCAAAAAGCAAAACTAGATAGGAAAGATTTAGCCAAGTTATTGGGGATATCTTATTCTTCTATTTCAAAGTATGAGTTAGGAGAAAGGTTACCTGACATAATTATGCTTAAGAAAATTGCGGAATTCTTTGATGTTAGTATAGATTATCTACTAGATCATACTCCCTCTGATAAAACTTCTTCATTAGTCGCAGAAGAGAATATTTTCTATGGCTCTATTGATTTGATTAACCAAACAGCGAAGCTTAATCAGATAGATTCCGATTTAATTCATTTTTTACTTAAATTGAATGAACTAAGGTTAACAAATGATACTCTTGATTATATATATAAAGCATTTGAATCATATAATAAGAATACAAAAGAGCAGTAAGCAAGCAAGACCTAATCTTGATTGATTTCTGCTCTTTCTATTTCAAGCATTTTTTGTTTTAGATCTAATCCTCCTACAGCACTAAACCCTCCAAGGCCACGCCTTGATATCACTCTATGTCATGGAACAAATAGAAATAAGTGATTATTCTTCATTATTTGACCAACTGCACGCGCAGCTTTTTCACTTCCTGCAGCAATAGCCAAACCTTGATATGTTATAACCTCTCCAAATCCAACTTTTTCATTTAGATAACTTAATACTTTCGTAGTAAATTCTGGCTTATTATTAAGATATATTTTTTCATCAAAAATAACCTTTTTTCCCTTACTATAATCTATCAATTTATCCTTTAGCTTACCCCAAACCCTTTCTTCACCAAGAGGCTCTTCTTCTCTATCTAAGCTGGCTTTGTAAATTACTAAGTTCTCAGCATATTCAATATAGAAACATCCTAAATCAGTATTTACTTTCATATAATACATTTTCACTTTATCATTATCTCCTTTAAAGCTGAAACTAACGATTTGATTTCTTCATCTGTATTAAAATAGCCTAAGCTAAATCTTAATGTGCCAGTAACATAAGAATTCAGTGTTTTATGTGCATTTGGAGCACAATGTAGTCCAGACCTTGCCATAATATTATATTCATTTGATAACCAAAAACTCATATCATTAACATCAATTTTACTTGGTATTATTGAAATAGTTGGGACAAAGTCATTTAGTTCATCTTGCAATATAGTTATATTTTCTAGACTGAAAAGCTCATTTTTTAAATTATCCAGCAAGCCATATTCATGACTTCTGATTTTATCTAATCCTATGTCTAGTATTTTTCTCACAGAAGCACCTAATGAAATAAATCCAGGAAAGTTACTAGTTCCACTCTCAAACTTATCAGGCATATTAATAGGCTGATAAATACTTTCTGAACTTGACCCTGTTCCTCCATATATTAATGGATTCATATCGTTAGCCGCACGATCACTTAAAACCATTCCTCCTGTTCCAGGAGGACCCATCAATGCTTTATGCCCAGTAAAAGCCAATACATCAATATCAATTTGACTCAAGTCTATATCTAAAAAGCCAGCTGTTTGTGCTGCGTCTACAATGAAGTATAGGCCATGCTGCTTTGCTATTATTGAGATTTCCTCCAAAGGCATAATCACACCATTTACATTAGAGGCATGATTAATGATTATTGCTTTTGTGTTTTTGTTTACTATTTTTTCAATGGATGCTAAATCAATCCGCCCAAAATTATCATGCTTAGCATATGATATATTAACATCTCTTGCTTTTTCTAGATGTGCAAGAGGCCTCATTACTGCGTTGTGCTCAATACCAGTAGTTACTACATGATCACCCTCTTTTAGCAACCCAAGAATAGCTGTGTTTAATGACCAAGTAGCACCTGGTGTAAAAACTACATTTCTTACTTTTTTAAAGTTAAACAACTCCGCTATTGCTTTTCTAGAATTGTATAGTTTCCTGCTAGAGTTTAATGAACATGTATACCCTCCTCTACTTGGGCTACAGCTCTCTATAAGCTCTTTTGACATAGTTTTATATAAAATTTCAAATTTTTGTTTTGTAGTAGAAGCATTATCAAAGTAAAACATATTACACTCTCCTTTTATCACTGATTATTATATCATATATTACATAATTCTATAATATATTAAGTTTAATGAATCATTGCAACTACATATTGTGGTTGGAGGTTTTATAGTGTACAATATATGCTATTGAAAGGAGTGTTAGCATGTTAGACAAGATTATAAAAAGAGATGGAAGGGTAGTCGATTTTGACATAAATAAGATTTCCCAAGCAATATTTAAAGCTGCTAAGGCAGTTGGAGGTCAAAATTATCAATTATCTAGTGACCTTGCACAAGATGTTGTAAATCATTATTTGGATACTGCAAGTAACGATTCCATACCAACTGTTGAAGAGATACAAGACTTAGTAGAAAAAACACTAATTGAGGCAGGTCACGCAAAGACTGCTAAAGCATATATTCTCTATAGAAGCCAAAGAAATGAAACAAGAAACCTAAAGCAATCATTACTTAATTTTAGCATTCTTATTGACGATTATATAGATGATACTAATTGGCAGGTTAGGGAAAATTCTAATATGGGATATTCATTGCAAGGTTTGAATAACCATATTGCAAGCAGTATTACAAAAAGATATTGGCTTGACCAAGTGTTTCCACAAGAAGTTAAAACCGCACATGCAGAAGGAGACCTACATATTCATGATCTCGGGCTTTTATCAGTGTATTGCTGTGGATGGGACTTAACCGATTTACTAGAAAAAGGCTTTACTGGGGTTAAGGGAAAAATTCAAAGTAAACCTCCAAAGCATTTTAGAAGCGCCCTAGGTCAAATAGTTAACTTCTTTTACACCTTACAAGGAGAAGCTGCTGGAGCACAAGCTCTCAGCAATTTTGATACTTATCTAGCTCCATTTGTGAGAGTAGATAAACTTTCTTATAAAGATGTAAAGCAAGCTATGCAAGAATTTATTTTCAATTTAAATGTGCCTACAAGAGTAGGGTTTCAAACACCTTTTGTTAATATAACAATGGACCTCTCTTGTCCTAAATCTCTTGCTTATCTACCAGCTATTATAGGTGGAGAGAAAACAGAATCTAAACTTGGTGAGTTCCAAGATGAAATGGATATGATAAATAAGGCTTTTTGTGAAGTCATGACAGAAGGGGACGCTGATGGAAGAATCTTCACATTCCCTATCCCAACTTACAATATTACAGAAAACCTTGATTGGGATAGCGAAATAATGTCCTTAGTAATGGAAATGACAATGAAGTATGGTCTACCCTACTTCTCTAACTTCATCAATAGTGACCTTGACCCTGATGATGTTAGAAGTATGTGCTGTAGGCTAAGACTAGATAATAGAGAGCTTAGAAAAAGAGGTGGAGGCTTATTTGGTGCTGCTCCACTTACTGGTTCAATCGGTGTAGTTACTATTAACATGCCAAGAATAGGCTATGAAGCCAGTACTAAAGAAGATTTTTTATCTAGGGTATCTAGTTTAATGGATATTGCAAAAACAAGCTTAGAGATTAAACGTAAGTTATTAGAAAACATGACAAAAAATAATCTTTATCCATATGCAAAGTTTTACCTCAGAAGTATTTTTGATGACACTGGAGAGTATTGGTCTAATCATTTCAACACAATTGGGTTGATTGGAATGCATGAAGCTTTAATGAACTTCATGAACAAAGGAATTGAAACTACTGAAGGTAACCAGTTTGCTGTTGAAGTATTAGATTTCATGAGAAATAAGTTACAAGATTTCCAAGAAGAATCTGGTATGATGTATAATCTTGAAGCCACCCCTGGAGAAGGCACTACTTACAGATTAGCAAAGCTAGACAAACAAAGGTACCCTGAGATTTTCACATCCGGAGAAAATGAACCTTATTACACAAATTCGACCCAACTTCCAGTAGATTTTACTGATGATATTTTCACAGCATTTGAATTACAAGATCCATTACAGAGCAGATATACTGGTGGAACTGTATTACATGGATTCTTAGGACAAGCTCTGGATGACGTAAAAATAACCAAAGATTTAGTTAAGACCTTGGCATATAACTTTACTTCTCCATACTTTACGCTTTCTCCTACTTTCTCTATATGTGAAGAACATGGACATATCAAAGGAGAACACTTTGAATGCCCTGAATGCGGAAGCCAATGTGAAGTATGGTCAAGAGTTGTTGGTTATTATAGACCTGTTCAATGTTGGAATGATGGCAAACAAGAAGAATTTAAAGATAGAATAGAATTTGTTCACAACCAAGAAGTTGCTAGTGAGGTAGCAGATTCATGATTTCTGATTTTATGAAAGTTTCTCTTAATGATTATCCAGGAAAAATTGCATCCACTGTTTTTACAGCTGGGTGCAATTTTAAATGTCCTTATTGCCATAATTCCAGCTTAATTCAATTTTCTAATAAGAATGTTGATCAGGAATTTTTTGATTACATAGACAATAGAAAGCATTTAATTAAAGCAGTGTGCATTACTGGTGGTGAACCAACTCTACAGAACGGTTTAGAAGACTTCTGCAAAAAGTGTAAAGAAAGAAAACTATCAGTCAAACTTGACACAAATGGCAGCAACCCTAAAGTCCTCAAATCATTAATAGAAAATGATTTGCTAGATTATATAGCCTTAGACATAAAAGCTCCTTATTATGATTATCTTACTTATTATTCAGAAGTTGATGTAATAGAAAATGTTAAATTAAGCTTAGAGTTAATCAAAAAAAGTGATAAAGATTATGAGATTAGAACTACAGTACATCCAAAACTATTGACAAAAGAAAAAGCGTTAGATTTAGCAGAGGCTCTTGTTTTGGAAAATAGGATTGTGCTTCAAGGATATAAATATAGTGATGGTGTTTTAGACCCAAACTTTTGTGGAAAAGACCCATGCACTACTGAGTACATTAACGAGATAAGAAATATAATGATTAAATACATAGAAAATGTCGATGTAAGAGTTTAAAAATCATATCATGCTATGGTATTATGTCAATACTATAAGTATGAGGTGACAGAATGAGAAAACTAACAATAATTCTATTCCTATTAATTATTGTTCTAACAGCTTGTAATCAGGACACAAGACAAAATAAAGCAAATTATGTTGCAATCGTTAATGGAGAAGAAATAAGCGCAAATGAATTCAATAAAGAACTGGAGTTTACAATGAATAACCTTCTAACCCAAGGATATAGTCTGGACGAAGAGCAATTGTCCTTTTTAGAAGAAGAAGTCTTAGATAGATTAATAAAAGACAAAGTAATTATACAATATGCTAATGAAAAGAATTATGAGATTACAGATACAGAAATCAGTGCGACATATCAAATGTATGTCAATGAGTTTCAAGGGGAAGAAAACCTTCTTGAGGCATTAGCATATCAAAACCTTTCTAAAGAAGAGTTTTATGATGAAATCGAGAACCAACTTATAATTGATAGTTTTATCAAAGACTATATTGAAGAGAATGGGCTTGAGTTTAGTTTAGAAGTGACTGAGGAAGAGATTATCAATGAGTTTGAATTGTTCAAAGAGACTTCCGGAATCGTAGAAGTACAACTTGAAGATTATTACACTGCCATTCAATATATATTAGAAGAAGAAAAACTACTTAGTGTAATTGATTTGATCACTTCAAGACTTTTAGAAAACAGCGAGATAATCTATAATGATTAGTAGAATTGCTATGTAATTCTACTTTATTTTTTTGGAGGGAAAAATTCATATGGAAACCTTAATATTTGACATGCCTTATGATGATACTTTATTTAAAATTGAACTACCTAAATCAAATGTGCTTTGCACATTAGAACAAAAGCATAATAATTTTAGAAAACTAACTACATCTGATATTGAAATATCTCTAAATAACCCAATTAACTCTAAATCTTTATCTGATCTCTTACATATCAAAAAGCCGAACAACATTGTTATTGTGGTTAATGACATTACAAGGCCCACCCCATATAAGAGTTTTTTACAAACAATACTTAATTATATTGAAAGCTGTGGGTTTAGTAAAAAACAAATTACATTATTGATAGCAACAGGAATTCATAGACCAAATTCTCACAAAGAAAATATTAAGAGTTTTGGAGAATATATAGCTAACAACTATAACATAATAAATCACAATCCTGATGCTGATTTAGAAGCTGTTGGCACACTAAGTGATGGGCAGACTCTCATAATCAATAAATATGCTGCTCAGTCTGACTTCTTAATCACAACAGGACAGATAAACCTCCATTACTTTGCTGGGTTTTCTGGAGGAAGAAAATCAATATTACCCGGCATTGCTTCAAGGAAAATGATTACTGAAAATCATGCACGAATGAATGAGCCAGGATCAGCAAGCGGAAGCATTGAAAATAACCCAGTTCATAAAACTATGATTGAAGCAGCTACTTTAGCTAGAGTGGACTTTAATATCAACGTGGTGCTCAATGATAAAAAAGATATTCTTTCAATTTTTTCAGGAGATCTTGAATCTTCTTGGTTTAAAGGTGTGGAACTTAGTAGATCTATGTCCACTACGATAATAAATGAAAAAGCTGATGTTACAATTGCTAGTGCTGGAGGCTTTCCAAAAGACATTAACTTATATCAAGCACAAAAAGCAATCGAGCATGCTGCAATTGCAACAAAATCTGGGGGTTATATAGTTTTGTTTGCCTCCTGCAAAGAACTGTATGGTGAAGAAAAATTTGAACAGTGGATTACAGAAACAAATGGATGGGATGAAGTGTTTGCAAAGTTTGAAAAGGAGTTTGAGCTAGGAGGTCACAAAGCCTTTGCTCTTGCAAGGTCTTTATACGATAAAACTCTATTTATAATCACAGACATGTCAGATGAAGTAGTAAGTAATTGTAATATGATAAAAATAGCAAAGTTTGAAGAAGCCTTAGATATTATAAATAGTAAAGAGAAAAACTGGAAATGCTACATAATGCCAGATGGGTCTTCTATTCTTCCTGTTATAGGAGGTAATTGTAATGACTAAGCAGAACATATATGATGAGAATGTATTTTTTGAAGGCTATCAGAAGATAAGGTCTAAATCAGCAAATGCTAATAGTTTGATAGTATTGCCAATTTTAGAGTCTCTTATTGGAGATATTTCAGGTAAAGTAATTCTTGATTTGGGATGTGGAAATGGAGATATTGCCTATAAATTAGCACTTAAAGAGAATAAAGTAGATGCTGTTGATATATCTACAAAAATGATAACAAGAGCAAAAGCACTACATTCACACTCAAATATTAATTACTACAATACCCCAATTGAAGATTTTGTTTTTGAAAAAAAGTATGACTTGATCGTAAGCAATTTAGTATTACACTATATAAATGATGAAGATATTAGCGTGCTGTTTGCCAAAATCAGAGAAGCACTTATGCTTGGTGGATATTGGATATTCTGTGTTGAACACCCTTCGTCCAGAGCTTCTAAGTATACTAAATGGATCAATGTAGATAACATAAAAGCTTGGCCACTCACTGACTATTTTGAAAAAGGTATTCGTGAAGAAGAATGGATTATGCAAGGTGTTATAAAATATCATAGAACTATTTCTGATTATTTCTACTTACTTAAAGACAACCATTTCACTTTAATTGACTTGAATGAATCTGAGCCTAATGAAAAACTAAGAGACATATTTCCTACAGCATTTATGAGACCTTATTTTTTATTTATGAAAGCAGTGAAAAATTAAAGTTCAGGCAAAACCTGAACTTTTTGTTTTCTTACAATTACTCATAATAGTAGTATTTTCTTGGAGGTGGCCTTAGAAATTTTATAACAATCATTCCTGCTATAAAGCCTCCTATGTGGGCCCACCATGCTACTGAAGCTGCTGTTGGATCTGCTGTTATGCCACTTAGGAATTGTAAACCAAACCAGAAAATAAGATAAACTGATGCAGGAATATGTACAAATCTAAACAATAAAATTGGGACAAATGTTATAACTTTTGAATATGGATAGAGCACAAAATACGCACCTAAAATTCCTGCGACTCCACCACTTGCACCAATAACAGGTATCATGCTCGATGTATCTGACAAAATTTGTGCAAAAGAAGCGAGGATAAGCATTAACATATAAAAAAGAATGAACTTAACATGGCCCACTTCATCCTCAACATTATCTCCAAAAATCCAGAGATATAACATGTTCCCAAGCAAGTGACCCCAACCACCGTGCAAAAAGCCTGCAGTTATTAGCCTCCAAGGTTGAGACAACCCAAGAGAAGGAACAACAGCAAATGCATATATAAACTCGTTCATTTCTCTTATAGTCATATTATTTTGATAAACATATATTAGTATATTAATAGCAATAAGGCCAATTGTGACAAATGGGACTCTTCTAGAACGAATAGTATCTCTAACTGGTAACATGATGTCCCTCCTTTTTGGCATATAACATACTTTATTCTACCATAATGCTTCAAATAAAACATTAACTCACACAAAAAAGTGTGAGTTATGGATGCTATATGGTACTCTCTTTCTTTATTAGATCAAGTACTTTCTTTTTAATAATATCTCTTGCTTTCCTAAATTCTTCGATTGACTTCCCGGAAGGATCTTCTATTCCCCAATCTTCTTCATACTTTGTGATTGTGAATGGACATGTTGCGCCACACCCCATTGTTATAAGAATATCAACTTCCTCTGGAATATTTTCCATAAGCTTTGGGTATTGATTACTAATATCAATACCATCCTCTTGCATTACTTTTACAGCTAAAGGTTTCACTTCTCCATATTCTTCAGTTCCAGCAGAATATACCTCAAAAACTTCAGAGCCAAATTTTTTTGCATATCCTTCTGCCATCTGACTCCTACATGAATTGTGAATACATACAAAAGCAACTTTCTTTTTCAATAATCTCACCTCTCTAATTCTAGTCATGATAAATTCCAAGACAAAAGTTTTACAGCAGCTTTATATTTGTATATAATCAAGTATAAAGTGACAGTTGTGTTATATAAGATATTTATTATATTATAAATGACTTATTATAATCTTGCAAATATTAATTACATGGAGATGATTAATTTGAGTATTGAAATCTTTTTAAAAGTATTTAAAGCGCTCAGCAATAAAACCAGATTAAAGATAGTATTATTACTATCAGATAAAGATCTTTGCGTATGTGAAATCACTGAAATCTTGCAGACAAGCCAGCCACGAGTTTCACAGCACTTGCGAGTTCTAAAAGATGCTTCATTAGTAGAAGAACAAGTTTGTGGTCCTTTGCGAATATATTCACTACAAAAAAAACTTCTTGAGGAAACGCTTTATGACTTTTTGTCAACAACAAAAGAACCTTTAAGTAAACACGATGAACTTTCTCATTATGCAGAAGTAATTGAATCTATTGGCAATACACTAAGAAAATAAACCAAACTCTAAAACCCCAAGAAATTAAGTGTCTTTGCTTAATAACTTGGGGTTAAATTCTATTTTTATTCCTTTTTATGTCCTTCTTCAGTAATCTCTTCGTTGATATCTTTATCATCAGAAACATCAATGTCCTCTTCGATACCTATACTCTTGTCTTCTAAAGCTCTTTCCTCTTCATCTAGCTCAGCTTCTAGTTTTTGGTGAAGTTCTTTCATTTCAGCTTTTCTATTTTTATATTTTCCAATAAAAGTAGCTAACGTCACTAAAACTGCCGCAATCATCATTCTGACATAAAAATCTTCAGTCATTAATAATAGTAATAGAGTCCCTACAACTATCAAAACAGCTGCTATTATTCTCTTATACGTTTTACTCATCAATTGCACTCCTTAGTATTTACGATAAAATATTATAAACTATACCAATATGTATATTAGCATAAAATAAATCAAAAGGCATCTTTATTGACAATCTTTAGTTATTTTTATATAATTACCGACAAAGCAATGAAGAGAAGTATTAGTTAGCCACAGTAATTTTAGAGAGCTGCAGCTTGGTGAAATGCAGTATTACTGCCTGATGAACTCGTCTTGGAGCTAGCATTGTGATTAAGCAGTGTTCGTTTATCAGCGTTAATGATTTGAGAGGGACTTTTAGTCCAATTAGAGTGGTACCGCGGAAAATATTTCGTCTCTTATAAGGAGACGATTTTTTTATTTTTAAAGGAGGATCATCATGTCTACTACAACTACTTATTCAAGAAAAACAGATCTGAAGTGGCAAAGAAAATGGGATGAAACTAAGCTTTACAGCTTCAACAAAGAAAATCTAGACAAAAAACTATACTGTTTAGAAATGTTCTCTTACCCTTCTGGCGCAAATTTGCATCTAGGGCATTGGTATAATTATGGATTAACAGATTCATGGGCAAGACTTAAAAGACTACAGGGCTATGAAGTTTTTCAACCTATGGGCTTCGATGCTTTTGGGTTACCTGCAGAAAATTTTGCAATAAACACTGGTGTTCACCCGAAAACTTCTACAGAAAATAATATTAACACAATGAGAAAACAACTTCGTGAGATGGGAGCTATGTTTGACTGGGATTACGAAGTTGTGACATGTGAACCTGAATATTATAAGTGGACACAATGGCTATTCTTAAAGCTATTTGATAAAGACCTTGCTTATATTTCAGACGCTCCTGTGAACTGGTGTCCATCTTGTCAAACGGTTTTAGCAAATGAGCAAGTTGTAGATGGTCACTGCGAAAGATGCGATGCAGAGATTATAAGAAGAGATATGACACAATGGTTCTTTAAGATCACTGCTTACGCAGATAAGTTGCTTGATAATTTGGATAGCCTTGATTGGCCTTCAAGAACTATTGCTGCTCAGAAGAATTGGATTGGAAAGTCTGTAGGATCTGATATTGAGTTCGAAATAGATGGAACTAATCATTCGTTTACAGTCTTTACAACAAGACCTGACACCCTATATGGTGCAAGTTATGCAGTTTTAGCACCTGAACATAAACTAGTAGATAAGATTGTAAAAGATGAGTATAAAGAGTCTGTCCAAGAATATCAACTTTATGCTAGAAAACAAAGTGAAATTGATAGGTTATCAACAGCTAAAGAAAAATCTGGTGTGTTTACAGGTTCATATGCGATTCATCCACTTAATGGCGAGAAGTTACCCATTTGGATTGCTGACTATGTAATAGCTTCATATGGAACTGGAGCAGTTATGGCTGTTCCAGGACATGATTCTAGAGATTATGATTTTGCAAAAAAATATACCTTACCAATTCCAAGGGTAATAAAAGGCCAAGGCAATGATGACTCCTTACCATTTACTGATTATGGAACATTAGTAAATAGCGATAAATTTAATGATTTAACTAGTGAAGAAGCTATCAATGAAATAGTAAATGAACTAAAAAATTCAAGCAAAGGAGACTTTGCTATCAGCTACAGGCTAAGAGACTGGCTTATCTCTAGGCAAAGATACTGGGGTGCACCTATTCCAATTATCCACTGTGATAGCTGCGGTACAGTGCCTGTGCCTGAAGAAGATTTACCTGTAGTTCTACCTTTTGATGTGGATTACAAACCAAAAGGGAAAGCGCCTTTACAAACTAATTCAGATTTTTACCATACAAAGTGTCCAAAATGTGACGGAGAGGCTTTCAGAGACCCAAATACTTTGGATACATTCGTTGATTCTAGTTGGTATTTTTTACGCTACCCTGACAATAAGAACCCGCAGAAAGCTTGGGACCCTAGTTTAATTAACAAAATGCTACCAGTAGATAAATATGTAGGAGGACCAGAACATGCATGCATGCATCTCTTATATGCAAGATTTATCAATATGGCTCTTAATGATATGGGTTTTGTAGACTTTGAAGAGCCTTTTAAGTCACTTACTCATCAAGGCATTATTTTAGGTCCTGATGGAAAGAGGATGAGTAAATCTAAAGGAAACGTAGTTTCACCTGATGGTTATATTGAAGAACATGGTTCTGATGTATTACGACTGTTTTTAGCATTTGGATATGCTTATACTGAAGGTGGCCCATGGGATGAAAATGGTATTTCCGCTACAGTTAGATTTGTTGAAAGAGTTGAACGAATAATTCAAAAAGTTAACACATATGAATTAACTGATTATTCTTTAATGAAAAAAGATGAAAAAGAGCTAAACTACATAAGAAACTATGCAATTAAAGGAATTACAGAAGACGCAGACAAAATGCAATACAATACATGCGTTTCAAGAATGATGGAACTAACAAATGCATTATATAAGTACGACAATGACGTTAATACAAAAAACATACAACTAATGAAAGATTGTATTAAAGATTTAATGATCATTATGTCACCTTTTGCACCACACTTCTGTGAAGAAATGTGGAATCAGTCAGGCTATGAGTTTTCAATATTTAATCAAGATTGGCCAGAAGTTAATGAATCAGCTTTAATACTTGAGACTGTAGAAATAGCTGTACAAATTAATGGTAAAGTAAGATCAAAGCTAGATATATCAAGTTCTCTTAGTAAACAAGAAATTGAAGAGTTTGCATTGAATGACTCTGAAGTTAAATCTCTAATAGAAGGCAAATCTGTCATAAAAGTAATTGTTGTACCAAATAGATTAGTAAATATTGTTGTAAAATAGTACAAATGTCTCAACAAAAGTTGAGACATTTTCTTTTTTGTAATAAAATCTGTATATATGTACAAATTTTGTGAGGAGTGAAAAGATGACAAAAATTATAGCACACAGAGGAGCCTCTTCAATAGCCCCAGAGAACACATTAATTGCTTTTGAAAGAGCCATAGAACTTAAATCTGATGGTATAGAGTTAGACGTGCATTTAACAAAAAATGGGGTTCCAATTGTAATTCATGATTTTGACCTTGAAAGAACAACTAATGGCACTGGTTTTATTGTTGATCATACACTTGAATCTATAAAAAAACTAGATGCAGGGAGTTGGTTTAGCTCTAATTTCAGTGATCAAAAGGTTCCCACTTTGGAAGAGGTTTTTCAGCTATGCAAAAGTACTCCCGATAACTTTATAATCAATGTTGAACTCAAAGCTGGTTCAAAGGTTTACCCACAGATTGAAGAGAAGGTGCTAAGGCTAGTAGATCAATATCACTTAAAAGAGAAAGTTCTAATATCATCCTTTGACCATTATGCTATTGAGAAAATTAAAAATTTAGATGAAGATATTTTAACTGGGGCACTTTTTAGTTCTGCTTTTGTTTCTCCGTGGAGATATCTTTCAACACTAAAGTTTGATGCATATCATACTGCGTGGCATAGACTTGACAATGAGATAATAGAAGGTTGTCACAAAAATGGCCTAATAGTAAATGCTTATACTCTTGATGATATAAGTTTTGCAAAAGTCTTGATGAGCTATAACATTGATGGAATAATTACGAACACACCTCAAGACCTACTTAGAATAAAAAATGAAGATGAGTTACTATAGCTTTAGTAGCTCTTCTTCATTTAATCCTTCATAATATCCACGATATGATTCAGGCAGATTTTTTGCAATTTGTAGCATACAGTAATCTGCTACATATTGATTGAAATCAGATACACTGACGTCTCTCTTTTTAGGTAGTGTAAATGCATCACCAAATGTCACTTTCACCCTTGCTTTTCGGAGATTTTCTCTCCCCATATCACTATCTTTAATAGGCAACAGTTTATCTGTGCCAGATAATCCTATTGGCACTATTGCTGCCCCACTCATTTTAGCGATGAGCACAAACCCCTTCAGAGCACGGTTCATTGAAGCAGTTCTTGATCTTGTCCCTTCAGGGAATATCATAAGAGATCCCCCAGACTTTAAGTGATTAATAGCTGATTTAACAGCTGCCATATCTGGTGAGTTTGGTTTAATTTCTATAGTATTAAGTGACTCCATAATAAGCCTTGTGATTTTCACATCTTTAAGTTTTACACCAGCAATAAAAGCTACATCATGCTTTTTTAAGAACATGTTCAATACCGGCCCATCAATATTACTTAAATGATTTGCAACAAATATTGTTGGCTTCTTTTTTCTCTCTTCTAAAACATTTTGATTTTCTACTTCCAAAGTAGCATAAAACTTTATGCTACTTCTTAGTATAGAATGTATTACAGACTTTCTCATATTTTCAGGCAGTTTATCCACCATATTTATAAGTCCATTAATAAATAAACTCATACTTACACCTCTTTATAAATAACTGGTATATCTCTGTTTACCGCTGTTTGTAATATGCTTAGTGTTACTACATCTCCAATACTTACATTTTCATGTTCTGTTATGTCAAGTGCTACATGTTGCATTCCTACTTTTCCAACATAATACGCCTTTTTATTATTAATAATAGCTGAGTCAGCAAACCTCTTACTCCCTATTAATTTTGAACTCTCTTTTATCACATTCTTAATAATACTTTTTTTATTCTTTGAAGCATGGTTTGGCCACATACCGATACCATCATGGAATCCTAGTGGAATAATTGCTACCTTCATTGCCTTATTAGCTATAAATTCACACCCATAACCAACTGACTCTCCCTTATTGATATTAAGAACATTTATTATCCTTGATTTTAGCTTCCATGTTTTCTCTAATTCAAGATTATTCTTCACCCTACAATGCCCAAAAATCAAAGAACCTAATCTTGTCATATTTAGTTTCATTTCTGGATATAAAATAGCTGCTGTTGTATTTGAACAGTGGAATATAATAGGACTTGCTTCAAACCTTTGAGCTGTTTTCATTATATCTTCAAAAATAGAGAATTGCTTCTTTGTAATTACCTTATCTTCAGCTTTTGGGAAATGTGTGTAGACTCCTTCAAGTGTTAAATTGCTTTGGTTAACCACGCTTTGTATTACATTTTCAAAGTCTTTTGCCTTAACGCCATACCTTCCCATTCCAGTATCTACATTCACATGAACTCGCACCTTCTTATTAAGACGCTCTGCAACTTCGTTGATTTTAACTACCGATGAGAAGTTACTTATTGTAAGAGTACAATTGGATTTTATTAAATCTATATAATCTTCCTCTAAAGCTGGACTCATTACTAAAATAGGTGCTGCAATTCCTGCTTTTCTCAGCTTAAGAGCTTCCACAGGTAAAGAAACTCCTAGATAATCAATTCCTTCTTGCAACAGCAAATGGGATACTTCGACATCACCGTGACCATAAGCATTTGCCTTAACTACAGCCAATATCTTCGTCTTGTTAAATCTATCCTTGATTTTAGTTAAATTGCTCTTTATTGCTCGCTTATCTACTTCTACCCAAGATGTATGTTGCTTCATTCTTTTAACCTCTTATCAATTTTAGTATTTTAGTTCTATACTTCTTTGCTGTAGGCATAAAGTTAACCCAAAGTTGATAAAACAATGGATTTATAACTAAGTCATATTCACCAATAAACTCAGTAAAATCCCCATTGAATCCTTTCTTGAATCTATACAAGCCATATAATGGGTTATCTTCACTTAAGTCACCTGATACTCCTCGGAAATCGTAAACTTCACAATCATTTTCAATAGCCCAATTTATCATGGTCCATTGCAATAAATAATTCGGCTGTTTGTTCCTGTAGACATTATCAGAAGCACCATAGCTATACCACACTTTATTTCCACAAATCAATGCCAATGTGCCAGCGATATATCTTCCTTCAAACTCTGCCATAAACAACTTGCCATATCCTGTCTCTATCAAGTATTTCCACATACTTTTAAAATACTCATAGTTTCTTATGCCAAACTCATCTCGATCAGCAGTAACTTCTAAAATATTATAAAACTCTTCTAAATCATTTAAATCACAATTTTCCTTGATATTCACACCTTTTCTTTTAGCATATCTGATGTTATATCTAGTTTTACTAGCCATATCAGCTAACAAATCATCAGCTGATTTATCAAGGTTAAGTCTGAATACAAATCTTGGCTGAATTCCATCAAAATCCTTTCCAGTACTTAATTTTTTGAACCCACTTTTTAACAAATGTTCTTTAAAATTTTCATCTTCTGTATTTACATCAGGATCAATTTTAAAGAAAATTGCTTTATGCTTTTTTGCTATCTTCTTAATTTCCTTCCAAAGAAAATCTAAAACTTGTTTATTGTTTAAATCACAAACAGGACCTCTTGGAGCATAGAAAATATATTTATTCAATCCAGGTATTTTCCTCTTAAGTATTGATATTGCTCCAACTATTCTATTACTATCTTTTACAACATATCTCAATGGTTCCCATCCTGTGGTAGCTTTTAACTCTCCCCATTCGTAAAGCTGGAAAACATGGCCCTTATCTACACTCTCAATATATTCGTTATATTCATCCCTATCGCTAGGGCTTATGGCTATTAATTGCATGAAATCCTCCTAAATAGATTTATTTTCACCCAAGTCATTATATCACATCTTACTATGTACAGCATAACAAATCCACTGTCATAAACTATGCTGAAACCCTTTTAAGTATATCAAATAAATACACTTGCATAAACTCTATATATTAATCCTATTCCTAGTATGATAGAATTACTTACAAAGTAAATAAAGGGTGACATTATAATGATATTTAACAAAGACGTAACTGGAATTGAGATTTCAGGTATTAGAAAATTCTACAATATGATTGCTGATAAAGAAAACGTTATTTCTCTAACTATTGGACAACCAGATTTCCCTACACCTGAGCATATAAAAAATGCAGCTAAAGAAGCTATAGATAATAATTTTACTAGTTATAGTCACAATGCTGGTTATATTGAGCTAAGAAAAGCCGTTAGCATGTGGATGAAAAACAAATATAACTTACAATATAATGCTGAAAATGAAATCACTGTTCACGCTGGTTCTAGTCAGGCTTTGGATGTTGCATTTAGAGCTATTCTAAACCCTGGTGATGAGGTTATTTTACCAGCCCCGATTTATCCAGGTTATGAACCATTGATAAAATTAAGTAAGGCTACGCCTGTACTTGTAGATACTACTGATAGCGATTTTAAAATAACACCAGAACTTATAGAAACTTATATGACTAAAAAAACAAAAGCTGTAGTCATTCCTTACCCCTCAAACCCTACTGGAGCAGTCCTAAGCGAGAGTGAAACTGCAGAGCTTGCCTTATATTTAAAGGATAAAGATTTATTTGTTATTTCAGATGAACTGTATAGTGAGTTAGTTTTTGATTCTAATCACTATTCTATAGCAGGGTATCCAAATATGAAGAAGAAAACAATTATCATTACTGGATTATCAAAATCTCACTCTATGACTGGCTGGAGGCTTGGTGTAGCACTTTCTAGTAAGCCAATAATTGAACAAATGATAAAAGTTCATCAATACAACATAGCGTGTGCCACTACAATAAGCCAAAAAGCTGGTATCCAAGCTTATACTCACGGATACGATGATGCCTTACCAATGAAAGAAGCTTACCAAAGAAGGATGGAAAATGCCTATCAGAGATTAACTAAATTAGGGTTAGAATTAGATAAGCCAAAAGGAACATTTTATATGTTTCCAAAAGTCCCATTTATAAAATCTACTTCTTTTGATTTAGCACTTGATATTGTCAATAAGGTGGGAGTAGCTTTAGTACCTGGAACTGCGTTTTCTAAATACGGAGAAGGATATCTTAGGCTATCTTGTGCTTGTTCAGACGATGAGTTAGAAGAAGGTTTATATAGATTAGAAAAGTATTTTAAGAGATATTAATTCTCAAGAAGAGAAAAAAGCAGGTAGTGTAAAATATTTTGTGTACATTAAGAAATCCTTTCACAAGAGTAATTAATAGGATAAAATTTAATTATGAAAGTGGAGGATTTTTTTAATGGAAAGAAAAGAAAATATTAAAGAGTTAGTA
>Ga0334892_1001258_pt1 | contig 22665 bp, 11 predicted proteins | sample GraSluR3_MG_4_FD_207213 | JGI IMG/M metagenome (GOLD analysis project Ga0334892, IMG submission 207213) | Sludge microbial communities from methane-producing bioreactor in Wageningen University, Netherlands - Granular Sludge_15_04-R3 | ecosystem: Engineered > Bioreactor > Anaerobic >...
GTTAGGGGTACTGTAGCTAGCCCATTAGTGATAGACAGCGCTGGAGATACTGCTACCGAGCTAGTAGGCCCACATAATGTTAATGATGTATCAACCATAACCTCTGGTGTGGTTATAAAGAAGACTCCTACATATACCGATGAGCAATATGGAGCAGAATGGGATTACCAGATAGCCCCTGGAAATGCTACTAACCAATTTAAGTCTACCATGAATATATCCACTACTCCTAATTTTGAATATGTTCTTAAACCGGATACATATTATGTATTAAATCTTACTAACTTATCTGGAGATACTGCTGCCTCTTCTGTCAGTTTAGATATGTTTTGGTATGAAGAAGTAGGGGCTTAATACAAAGGAGGTGTAATTATTGAATTACAATACAGCATTATTGAACTTAACTACAGACACAGAATCTTTGGTGTTTACAGCAACTTCTGATACTGTTATCTTAGGGTTCCAGGTTGTAAATAAACATGCTACCGATAATGTAGAATTTGACTCATATATACGTAGAAGCGCAGTGGATGCATATCTTAGTAAAGGCTTTATAGTAGGGGCCACGGAATCTAGAAACCCAATTGATGCTAAAGCTAAGATAATAATGATAGATGGGGATTCTTTATACGCAAAAATAAATACTGGTGTTTCTGCTGATGTTTTAGTAAGCTATGCAACTATGGGGGGATCAGGTAGTGGTGGAACTCTGCCTATATCAGAGGGTGATTCAGGAAAAGTAATGGTGGTTAAAAACACCGAGGATGGATATATATTAGCCACTGTGCAGGATGTATTTTTAACACTATCACCTGAAGATGTTGGTAAAATTGTGGTTGTAAACGAAACAGCCGACGGTTATGTGGTTGAAGATTTAGTCTTTCCACAGGAGCTTCCAGATATATCTCCTGAAAAAGAAGGGTATTTCTTACAAGTTGTGGATGGTGCTGCTACTTGGCAGGATACATCTATTGAGCTTCCTGTAGCGTCTTCATCTGTGCTAGGTGGTATAAAAGTAGGATCTGGTCTTTCCATAACCGAGGGCTTCCTATCTGCTGATGTGCAGAGTATTCCGGAAGCTACAACAACAACCCTTGGTGGGGTAATAGTTGGAAGCGGAATTGGTGTAACTGGTGGAGTTATTTCAGTAACTCCATACACCCTTCCAGCAGCTAGTATTTCAACACGAGGCGGTATTCGTTTAGGGTCAAATCTTCAAATACGGTCTGGAACCACTGATATGGCTGATGTGGTTGTTCCAACAGCTTCTGCAGGAACCCTTGGGGGTGTTAAAGTCGGAGCCGGGCTATCCATTTCTGAAGGGGTGCTTTCCATTACTTCCGACAGCACTGGAGTTCCTGTTGGCGCTGTTACAGCCTTTACAGGGGCTTCCCCTCCGTCTGGATGGCTGATTTGTAACGGATCCGCTGTATCAAGAACTACGTATGCTGCTTTATTTGGTGTAATTGGAGCTATATACGGAGCTGGAGATGGATCCACTACGTTCAACCTTCCTGATCTTAGAGGAGAGTTTATAAGGGGTTTGGATTCAGGTAGAGGGGTGGATACAGGAAGGCTTCTTGGGTCAGCTCAGGCTAGTGCAAACCTTAGTCACAGCCACACGTCTACAGCACACTCTCATACTGTTACCATTAATGAATCTTCGTCCACAGTTACAGCTGGATCTGGCGGAACCTCTGCAGCTGCCGCAGCCTCTTCTCAAACCAAAACAACTGAAACTTCAACTGTTGCGATTAACTCTTCTGGTGGAACTGAAGCCAGACCAAGAAACATTGCTATGAACTACATTATAAAGGTGTAGCTATGTTGGTTATATTCGGAATCCTTCCTTTTATAGTACATGAGGCAGCTCATTTTTTGATGTCGTTGCTGTTGGGGGAACCATTAAAAATGAAGCTGGTTATTACTAACCTTGGGCCTGTTCCTATTCCTAGATTCGTGTGGTTTTTTCCTAAAGTCAGCCAAACTAAATTAAGACTTATTTGCCAAGCTGGTTTTGTAGTGGAGTTGGCGTTAATCCCCTTCTTTCCTTTTATATACCAAAGTGTGGCGCTATTACACTTTGCTCTGTATCCTTGGTATGCAGGAGAGCATTCTGACTTCTTCGGGTACTAACAGATAGGGGTGATATCATGAAGTCCGCCGTAGACTGGATTTCTGACGAACTTCCATCTGATTCAACACCTCAGAAATCAGTACTTATATGCAATGAAACATGTTCGGCGCATGATGCATTTTATCAAAGAATTTCTGAAATAGCATTACGCAATGCAGCGTTCGAGGAAGAGATATTATCTCATCTTAGTGCGATACAGGAAGTAAACCGTAGAGAAGCAAAAATAGTTGCAGTGCAATCAGACAAAATTTTAGATAGACTGGAAAAAATAGAAAATCAATTATTACACGTTACTAACGGCGGTTTAAAAGAAGCTATGTTTGAACTGGTCCCTATTATACTAAAAAATATGGGCACTAAAGACGCGGAAAACACTAGAGGGAGGTGGGCAGCTACTGTAGCGGCAATTTCCGGAACCTTTGCAGTGTTGGGAGGGTTGGCAACTTGGATTATAACAAAATTCCTGTAACTATATATATTACTCCTGAGTATTATACAGATAGAGGGCACTTCTGGTCGCGCTTAAACCTCGCCAAACGGTTTCATAGTGGGCATCAGGATCAGATTTTATTGCTTGTTTCCTATAAATATTACAAACCGGAAATTACCGAAGTTCAGTTAAGTCACTATATGGAAGCTAATCATTTTTTTCCTAATATGGCTATAGTTCATGCTAAAGGGGTGAAGTGGAACGGGTTTGATAAGGAACTGGTAGCTATGGGAATCCCAATTTATGAATGTGAATATCCAGGCAAGTGAGCTGCCTATTATGCTAAAATGTGTATGGTATAATAGAGGCAGATTGGCTCATCGACTGCCGACAGCATCGGGGAGAGTGCATTAAGTGCATTCTCCCTGTTTTTTTGAGGAGGTATAATATGTCCAGTGAATACTTAGGGCCTCATTATAAAATTCATCATCCTTTGAATACATGCAATATAAAGGGCGATCCGTACAGCTCTTCTATTATAAATATTGAAAATACTTATTTAACCGAACTAATGAGTAGAATTCGTAATGGAGAAGTTACATTTGGCGGGTGGTACCAGTTTAAATATAATCCAACGCCACACTCCCTTGATTTGGTTTTATTTCAACCTGTTGATGAAACTACCGTAAACGAGAAGCTTATTATGCGTATCAGCGAAACTGAAATTGTTATTTAAGGAGGTATTATTATTTTGGAGTTAATTGAGAAAAGTCCAAATATAAAAGAGCAGCCTGCTATTAGTTTACTTGGTAAAGAATGGGAACGTCAGTGGGAAGCCGGAGCAAACCCAGAACTTCAAGCCCTTAGAGCACAGCAATATGTGAGAGAGATGCTTAGAAAGCAAGCTTCAGGTGTAAACCAAGTTCCAACTGACTCATCTGCTGGGTACTATCAAATACCAATCTCAAAGCCCGATCAAAGAGGGACACCTATTAAGACTATTATGGACCCTAAAAGAGATTACTATAAACAAGACCCCCCTATAACAAAGGAAGAGGATAAGCCTAAAGAACCTTATTTTCAGGATGGGCCAGGAGATCGTGGGCATAATCAAACTGGTAGAGATGTTCCTTTTGCATGGGAGAGTTGGGGCGGCCTAAAACCTGGAGCCGGTTTAGTTGCAAATAGTTATGACAAGGGAATTTTAGGCTCATTTAAAGATATTTACAATAATGCAAAAATAGGGTTTAAGGGAGTTGGCTTTTTTAATTCTCCGTTGGATGATCCGGGTTGGAAAGCGGTTATGGCAGCTAATAATGTAACAGATAAGCAGTTAGCTGGTTATTTTTCTAATCCAGGACAAGCAGTTCCTGGCAAATTTGCTGATGCTATGAAAGCACATAATTATATTGGATTGACAGCAATGGATACGATATCCAAGGAGTTGGCTAAAAATAGTGCATTTAAAGACTTTAGTACTTTTGATAAGGAAACTGGATTATATGGGTTTGATAGGGCTTCTTATATGGGATCGCTTGCCGCTAATAAGGATTTAACAGGCTATATGCAGTCTATCACGTCTATAAATAATGCTAGAATGACTGAAACTATGTATGGAATTGCTGCATTGAATAGTGATACGTTTAAAGGAACTCCTTTTGCTGCTGTAACTGCTTGTAATCTTACCCCCAGCTTTGCGTATGATATTATTTCAGCATTTTCTCCTTATGCTGATAAAGAAATGTCTTTTGCTAAAAGCCCACAATTCGCAAATAAATTGGAGAAGATGTCCCTTCTTGAGCGTATGCATTTTGTTGATTATTTAAAAGATAACCCAACAGCAGCTAAAGAGCTTCATGATAAGTCCAGTAGATTGGGAAGTTTAACAGCAGAGCTTTTTGGTAAGCTGCAAGCTTTAGCTGCGGATTCAAAGGCAGATGTTGGTAAGGCGCAAGCTACTTCCAGAGAAGAACGAGCTGCGGCTGCTACTTCCGCAGCTAAGCAATCTTTAGGTTTAAAAGAAGAGCAGGGATTCATGGATGCTACTAAGACTAAAGATATAAACGAAATTGTAGATACTATTGCAAAAGCGTATGACAATATTGAAGTACCGACGGCCAAAACAGACGAAGAGAAGAAAGCAGCAGAAGTAACACCAGAAGTAACACCAGAAGTAACATCAGAAGTAACATCAGAAGTAACATCAGAAGTAACATCAGAAAAAACATCAGAAAAAACATCAGAAAAAACATCAGAAAAAACATCAGAAGAAACATCAGATTTTGGAAGTCCAAACTCTCCTAATACTGAGAGTGTAGCAGGGCCTGGCGGGGATAAAGATGAATATGGAGAAGTTTAAGCTAATATACAGGATTTGTACTTTAAGGAGGAAGATTTAATGGCTTTTAATCCAACCGATTTTTTAAGTATGTTACAAGGTGGTAATATAGATTGGACTAAATTATTAGGGATGTCTGCTCCACAATTCCAAACGGATCCAAACACTAATAGGCCTGGGACTCAGCCTGGACCATCACAGCAGCCTTTACAAGCAACTTCATTCAACACAGCTAACTCAGGAGGGTATACACCCCCAAATATTGGTGGTTCTGCAGGAAAAGCACCAACTTATTCTATTATGCCTGTTCCATCACAGCCTATTATGCAGCCTACTATGGATTGGAATAAACCACCCAGAGAAAATTCTGGACCAGTTCCACAGCCTATTTCAACAGACACACCACAGCGTTCTGATTCTGGGCCTGCGCCTATAATTGGCGGGGCTACAGGAAGGACACCTGGGTATGGCCCTATTTCAACAGACACACCACAGCGCTCTGATTCTGGGCCTTGGCAAGCACCTAACGCCAGTTCAAACCCTAATTTGTTTCAAATTACCAAATCATCTGCTAATACTAATGCATCAACTATTCAACCATTTGGATCTCCATCTCAAAAGGCGACTACTCCTACATTTACTACAGATCCTAATTGGAAAGTTCCAACAAGGGATGGATCTCCTACTAATCAGCTACCTACTGATGGAAGTGTAGGGGTAGCTGGAAACGCTAATGATCCTTATTCTGAACTAAAGAAGCAGTTTCCTGGATATGATTGGCCTTCTATGCCTGCTGTTCCTGGACAACCAGGACAAACTACAACGGGATCTCAGTATGGCAATCCAAATTTACCAGTATTTGACCCTAATAATATACCAGAAGACTACAAACCACCTCAAGTAGATTGGAGTAAAATACCACTTAATAAACAGCAGTTTCAAGATTATATGAATTCAAATAGAAAAACATTAGATAAGTTATATTATCAATCAGGTGCTTATTACAAAAACTCTCCTGCATATATGTCTAAAGAGGATTTTGCTGCGCTTATGTACACCAGAAATGGTGGGGGTAACCTCCCGGATTATAATTCTTTAACTTATGAGCAAGCATATGGTTTATTAGGGGATATGCCTCCTTACGCTTCTAAAACTCCTAAATATGATTGGGCTACGGATGTTCCCGGAATTTTACAGCAAATGTTGCAAAAGGTTATGAACAGTGAGAACCCTAACCCAACTGATGTTGCTTACTTATGGATGGCTGATGTTGTTGGAAACCTTCCCAACCTTAGTAGAGCGTATACTGAAAATGTAAATAATTTTATTACGGGAACTAACCAGCGTATTGAAAATACAGAAGGCTTCTTTAACCACATGATGCAACAGTATGGCATGTCTGCTGAAGAGGCTAAAGCTGCTTACAATAAGCTGCAAGGGCAGGGCGATGAGCAGATTGGAGCGTTAAACGCTCTTATTTCTAACATCGGATCCGAGTTCGGTCAGTCCTTAGCAAACCAACGTGGTGATTATGCTCAACTACTTAATTTGTTTGACCAGCTTGGAGCAAGCGGCACTCAGGAGTATAAGGATTTTATTTCTAAATTCGAGAATGCTTTAGCAAAACAAGAAGGGGAATACCAAGGGTTTGCTGGGCAGGGCCAAGACCTTTACGATTATGTAATGGGAAATTATGGCGATGTTAGAAACACAACCAACGATATCACCAAAGCCATTATGGATGCATACCAACGAACTGTTACTGGTGAGGTTGGAGAAGCCACTAAAGCTAATATTGATGAAATTTTTAAACACAATCAGGACTTGATCAATCAGAACTTTGATGAAACTTTGGAAAAAGAACGTAGGCAGTTGGTTGACCAGATGGCTGGAAGAGGTATTTTAACTTCCGGAGTCACAGGTCGTGCATACAACGATATGACTGAACAGGCTCTTCGTGAGAAGCAAAGAAGCCTGTCTGAGATCAGTGCACAGCGTGCAGCAACTATGTTGGAAATGCCGTTTAAACAAGCGGAGTATGCAAACCAGCTTAATCAGCATGCCGATACATTACGTAATTTAACATCATCTGAAGCCAATGATCTTATGAATATTCTTCAGAATAACTATGGAATGTCTCGGCAGAATGCAGAACTAGCATTACAAAATATTACAAATCAAGCTAATCTTTTCAAGGACAAACTGCTTCTTGACCAGAACCAACTCGCCAACAGATCCAACTTGTTTGCACAAAATTATGGTTTGGAGCAGGGGAATCTTAACAGCATGTTTGGGCAGCAAAATACAGCCCACGGAACTCAGGCACAGATTCTGGCCAACATGATGAGTCATGATGCTAACTATCATAATACGAATGTTAATCGTTTGGCACAACAGGGCGGGTTTGGAAATCAAAACCTTCAGTTACAGCAGGCTATGGCACAGAGCATTCCTGATACTCTTGCTACAATGTTTGGTCAGTATGGTGGGCTTAGCCAGGGCCTTCTCAACAACCTTACCCAAAGGGACATTGCTATTATAAACGCACAAGCTCAAGCTGGAAACAAGCAATCCAGCCCTAATCCTTTAGCTCCTATTCTCGGCGCAGCTATTGGGGGCGGGGGCTCTTGTGTTCGTAAAGGGACCAAAATCACCATGGCTGATGGCTCCTTTAAGAATGCGGAAGATGTGGATGCCGGGGACGTTGTGAAGTCGTTTGATATCTACACCAATGCTTATACTACATCCATAATTAAGAAGCGTAGAGTTGCATCGTTCAATCACTTCTATAATGTAAAGCTTCTTAACGGAGCTTCAGTGGAAGTTTCCAGTTATCATCCTTTCCTTATTTTTGATGGGAAGAAGTATAAGTTCGGAGTTCCGGAATATAGACATGCTATTAAGAACCTTATAAAGCATATCTTCACCAGCCCATTGAAGATTGTTGATAGCTTTAAATTTTCCGTGCTTGCTCTTAAGAGATATTGTACTTTAAAGAAAATGCATAGAGTTATGATGGATAATTTTGTTAACAGTCCTGTTCTTGAACTAGAGAAGAAAAATAGCAAAGACGTATTCTTTAACTTTATCACAGAGAAAGGAGACGCTCCTACTTTTATAGCCAACAACATTATCGTTGAAGCTCTGTATGATGAAACTATCAAATTCGTGGATTGGATCGGAGAACACGGAGAGTCTTTTGATAGGGGGTAAGTTAAATGGCAAAACTTTTTGATAATGTAGCTGCATCACAACAAGCAATGGAAAATGAAAATGAAAGAAAAAAAGGTTATTTTGATATTGTAACTACCGATGATGAAGGGAATGATGTTACAAAGTCTTTTGCCAGTGCTATTGGTTTGCTGGCCGATGATTCTTTAGATATTTTGAATCAATATGATTCTGAATCAGCCAAGGTATTAAGAGAGGATCTTGATACCTTGGCTCCTTCCGGAGCTGCTGCAATACAAGCTGATCGAGACGCGCTTCAATATTATAAAGAGAAAGTAATTCCTGGAATGCAGGATATTGAGCAACGCGCTATTGAGGCAAAAAGCAAAACTCCATTTTCCAGCTTTACTGATTTTCTTGTTCCTTTAGCAGCAGCTGCCTTTATGTCATCTAAAGAGGATGCTTACGCTTTCAATGAGGCTTTCATGAAAGGTGTGGAACGTAAGGCTAAAACTTCTCAGGAGCGTACTTTGCTTATGCTTGAATCTGAAGCTAAAGCTCTGGAACGGCTGATGAATGTAAAAGAAAAAGAAGCTAGCATTCTTCATAAAGCATATGCATACGGGAAAGAAACGTTGGAAGTTATCAGTAAAAAGGCGCAGCAAGCTAGACAGGAATTTCAGTTATCCCAAATGCCTGTAGTTGAGAGCGTTGCTACACAACTTGGACAGCAGCTAGCTATCTCAATGACCAATCCTTCCGGAGGAAATGTTGACCTTTCTAAACCCACTGTTATGAATTTGATCAAAGAGACTGCGAAGAAATTTACTATTTCCTTGGATAACCTTACGGAAGATCAGCAAAAAGTTTTATATCAGACTGTCATCAGTGCGTCACACGCTCATCAGCAGACTTTCTTTAAATCCATCCTGGATGCACAATCCAAAGAGGGGGATCGTGAAGTTGATTATATGGCATATGCCGCTTGGGGCAGTATGCCTTTAATGACTTCTGCCTTATCAAAGCCCCATGAAGACGCACTAAAAGATATTAATAAAGCATTATTAGACCCAAGAGATGCGGTTATACGACAGGAGTTTCAAAAAAAGGGAAACACTATAGTAAATCAATTGGATGATTTTAATAACAAGCATTTTATACTTATTAAAAACTATATGCCGCCTAATGATGCAGAAGCTTTTACTTTGGAATCGTACAATAAACTATTAGATGACTTTTCATCAAAAGATGATACTAGAGAGCATGACCAACCTGATGGTGTAAAAAGAACAGAAAGGCAGCAAGCTATATATGAATATTCAGAAAATTTACTTAAAACTGGTCCTTTGAAATATTTATATATAGATACACTTGGTTACCAAAGGGTCATACCTAAGCAGGTTACTACGCTAACTAAAACTATAAATAACTCTTTGTCTATTCGTAAAAATATAAATGCATCTATTAAAGAATTTGTTGGTACACATGCCAATAAAGCAATTACAACTTTTGATGCAGTGGCTTCATCTTACTTAACTTCTGTTACCAAAGTTCTTAATAGTTTAAATCCAGATGTTTCAGTATCGATAAACGACGAGTTTACTAAAGAGTTAGCTCTTACTATTACTATGGAAGGCGTAAAGAATAATTATAGTTATCTTGATATTGTGGATGCTTTAGCTAGATCTTTAGACAACGCTGTGCTTAATACAGAGGATATTAATAAGATAAAAACTGATTATACTAAAACCAACGATGGAGTCTATAAACAGGAATTAATTCAAAGAGCTAAATCTATACTGACAGCAAACCCAAACCCAACAGCATTACAGCTTGAATTTCGTAACAATTTAAACGTGACTACCACAAAAGGTGGGGCAGCTAGAGAGATTGCCTCTAAGAGCGGTCTTTTACATAATGCAATTAAAGAGCCGTTAGCAGCTCTTAACAATATACGTATGCAAGAGATGAGTTCTAATGGGCTACTAAATACTTTTGAAGCACTGTTTACCAGAACTTTTGGGGAGCAATTAAAAGCTAACCCAGCTCTTCTGAATACTTTAATGAATGAAATTTTACCTAGAAATACATATATTAATAGAGTGTATTTAATGACTATACATTAATGAAAAGACATAACGTAGAGCTAGAAAGGCGGTATGTATATGGTTTTCGATCCGACTAAATTTCCAAGATTAAGTATTTTTGAGAATCTTGAGGAAGAGGATGAAAAGCTGGGGCAGGGTGGATACACAACCCTACCCCTAGCTTCATTGGCACCGTCCACAGTAGACCCGTTGGAAGAGAGCCTTACTTTTGCTCAGCCTCCAATATCAGCACCCACCCTTATTGGTGGAAAAACCATTGAGGAGATAAATAAAGAAGCAGTTGCTGGTCTACAAAAAGTTTCCAATAGAATTACAGAGTTTGAAAAGGAAAAGGAAGTAAAGGCTGCTCTAATTCCAACTGATAATGAATACGACAAGGAAACCGTGAACAGGTATTCCTCTGCGTTGGTAGCTGTTGATAACTTTGGAAAGATATCTAAGGACGAACAGGAAAGTATAAGTAAGAATCAAAGCCATCAAGTTTTAGAGAATATGATTCATTCTATTCGGTCCATGAGTGATGATCCTGAAATGGCCGATAATACGGAAAGATTGCTTCGAGCAGTGCATAATGTGTTTACTGCCGAAGGCAATAATGTAATGATAGCTACGCCAAACGGCAGACTGGTTACTCCTTATGAAATATTTTCAGATATTACTTTACGCCCTTCCAGCTTTCATAGAGAGCACAAAACAGACTATTTTTATGTGCTGACAGATTCCAAGGTAAGAGAGCAGCTTCTTTCTAAAATGAAGGAAGGTTCAGCTGCGCATGAGATTGTCAAAGTTGCACATGAAGCTATCACTTACTCTGAGGAGAATGGGGAAGATTTAGGGGATAGGAACTATTACAATGCGCAGGAACGTGTAAATAATATCATAGTAAACTTGGTTCCTTATGGACTGCAAGCCGTAAAAGCTGCTGGTGCAGCTGCTGGTATAGGCGGAATTGCTAAGTTTGCTGGTGCTAGCAAGATTGCCGCTGTGGGTTTAGGTGCTGCAGCAAGTATTGTTACATTAGGTGCGGTTGCGTTAAGCATGGCTGCTTATTACGCTTATCAGATGAGGGAAAACAACAGACTAACCACTGAATACTTCACATTGCTAAAAGGAGTAGACGAAGGAAAGTATTCGTTTGCTCAAATTAGTCGTGCAATGGACAGAGCAATTCTTCCTGAATATGTATTGAGAGATGGTAGTATTGATACTAATAAACTAAAAACAGCGTCTGCTCAAGGCATTGAAACCTCTATGGACATCTCCTTTTTCCCTACTTACAATCTTCACCAAAATTTAGGAAAAGGTAATGTGCTTTTTAATCAGCCTAGAATGTTTGAGTATGATACGTACTCTCAACAAGGCGACTTGATGGGAGAAGTTATAGGCACGTTGGCTGTTACTATGCCTTTATTGCATTTTAATGTTGGAAAGTTAGCTGCTAAACAGGGGGTAAAATCCTTATTTAAGAATAAGTTTGCACATAGCCTTGGTTATGCAACTGCGTTTACTCATAGTGTTATGACTCAATTTGCGTTTGACTATGTGCAGGGCCATTCTATGGAATACCTGATGAATACTGAAACATTTTCCAATCTTATACAGCTCAACAGGGAAATGGCTATTGGTGTTTTATCAGTTCCATTTCTTCAGCAGATACCAAACACCTTTATTCGTTTAGGCACTCACTCCCTTGCAAATAGAGCGTTTCAAGGAGCTACGAAATTAGTTGCTTTAAGCAAAATGTCCAATGAAATGGCTGATGCATATAGAGTATTGAATTTTTCAGCTAAAAATGCCTTTTTAGGACAAGGTGCAGAAGAAGCTAGTGATCTTCTTGCAAGAACTAATAAACAACAACTTTCCATAAATAACTGGGCAGATGCTTTGATGTTTGGTAGTGATTCAGAAAGGCTGCTGAAGTTAACCCCCGAAACGTTACGCAAGTATTCCAGAGATTTTGAAGTAGCTAGACAGTTTGTAAACGAAGAGTTGGTTGTATCCAGATCAACTATAAATAACGCTTTTAAGTCTACTCGAGATGTTAATACATCTTCAGATGAAGTTGCAAGGTCGGTAAAAGCAATAGGTACTTTACGACAAATGGTTGTAGATGCTAGGGGAGAAGAATTTGCTGAAAAATTCATTCCTAAAGATCTGGATAATGTTTCTGAGACAAAAGTAGTTGAGATTTCCGACAAGATAACTAGACTCCTTAATTTGGCTATGAATGACGAGTCTATAATAGATTCTAATATTGTCAAGTATAAGGACGGAGATGCAGTTAAGTTAAGCTTGCTTAGAACTGTTGAGATACCTGATTTTGATGGAACTTCCATGCTTCGTCTCAAAATAGACCTGGACGATATGAAAGCTCTTTATGAAAGTTTTTATGGAAATGTGGAAGTAAACGAAAAGATTAGAAGTCGTATAAATATTTTATCTGGTTTTCAAGATGAGATTAACCGAGTTCTGTTGGGTGATATTGAAATAACATCAAAGCAGAATCTGGATAGAGCTGTTAATGATTCCGCTTCATTTCTTAAATCAATGGTTGAATCTAAATCTATTTCCTTGGAATCTATTGAAGCAATGCGCCAGGATTTTAAAAATGAAAATTCCAGCTACAGTAAAGTAGTTGCATTGAAAGGAATCTTATCAGGTGCAGATTTTGAGCAAGTGCTTAAAACTGCGTCGTCTTCCGCGCTGTATGGAGAAAGTTCTGGGATGTTCACTCGTTCTCTATTCCCAATAATCTCCAAACTCACAAATATTTTTAGTTCGTTGGGTTCGGATGATTCTACTAAAGTCACATTAATTGCTAACTTTCATAGTAAGAACCGTGCTAACAAGGTCAGTATTACAGCAGGGGTTTTGTCTGACCTCAGAGAACGTTTCAAGCAAGCATTTTCAGATCATGATAAGAATGTAACCCAAGCCGATACTGAAGTCTTGGTAAACAACTTCAAATTAATTCTGGATAGAGCAATTACAGATCTGAAAGACTACTATAAAAACACTCCTGAAAAATCCACTCATGAGTTAGAGGTTTTGACCAATCTTAAAAAGCAACTGGATGCTGCAACTACAGAAGCTGAAATAAAAAGTGTTGATGATTCAATTAAAAACATGGCACAACTTGTAGGAGACCCTGATGCTTATAAAGGTTTAGTTGAAGACTTAATAAAGTTTTATGGAATAGTGGAAGAGGGCTCCAAGGATATTACCGGTCTGTTAAACCCAGAAGTTATTAGCAATAGAATTTTTAGTCTTATTGATAATCCTGATGATTTAAAACTTGTTCTAACAAAGCTTGATCAAATTCGTGAATCTGGATTTGGTGGGCTTATTTCCAGACTAGCCTTTCTAGAAGAAACTTTTATGACTGCAAATAAAGACGACAGCATTAAGATTTTAAACTATGTGAATACCAGAGGTATTTTAGGACTTGAGGACGGCACTATCAGTATTAAATTGGCACGCGCTAAAGGTCTTAGTAAACTCAGATCTCTTGCAGAATCAATAATTGCACCGGAAGAAACTCAAGATAAAAAATCCGTAAAACAAGGAAAAGGTTCAACAGATAAAAATTTAAAGTTAGATCATGAATCTTTAGTTCGTTCCCTTGAAAAAGCGGCTACAGCCAAGAGGCTTTCATACCAACTGTTCATCAGCCTTCAGAATACTAGAAGTTTTATTACAGGGCCTTCTCAAAAGTCAATTGCCAGCGCTGTTTTCGAGCTTAGTCAGGCAATGAGTATGAAAGAGTCTGCAACAACTAAAGAGGATAAAGTAGCTGCTGCTGAGCGCTCTCTTAGATATGCTTTAGCTAATTCAGGATACCTTCCAACTGAAGTATTATCTGCTGTGGAGACCCTAGCATCTCGTCTTAATGTGCTTATGCAAGGCTCTACAAAAATTGCTGAAAATATTATAGACTTGTTAAGGGGGCACGCACTTGACATTAAAAATCCAGTTTTAAAACAAATTGTAGAATCTGATGAAGGGGTATTTTTACGTGATTTAGCCTATTTAGCAGGCATAGTAGACAGAAATACCTCTGAAGGAGCCTCCTTTTTAAAGAATATACGCGATATGTTTGTAGTTGAGCGGGAAGACGGAGATGTAGGTTTTATTCTAAGAAGTATTTCGGATAACTTATCTAAACTATCCAGAAATATAGAAGATATGGCATCTGGGGAGATTACGTTAGAAAATTGGACTATTAGAAATGAAGCCTTTAAACAAGTACTTGGAGAAGTATGGTCTGCTGTTGTTGGGAGAGCTGAGTGGGAAAAGATTTCAAAAGCTTTTGATGAGTTAAACCTTAAGCACACCACTTCAGAAGCTACCGGAAAAACCAGCGCCATACAGGTATTGGATTATGAAAAAATTCTTAAAATGGTGTATACTGACCTTAGACACGGGTTCACTAATAATGCGCCAACTGAACTTAAAGCAGGGGATTTAAACAGCTTATTTAACGATAAGCAAAAGGCTGTTTTTTCAAGAAAGTTCAATCCAAATGCTACCAGCTTAGCCAGCACTGTTCGTTCAGCAGGAGCTTTTCAAACCCTGTATCAGCAGATAATGAGCCCAATTACAGCTCTTATTAGGGATGTTGAAGTAAAGAATGAAGATTCCTTACTACGCGCTTACCAGTTATTTGAAAAGCTGAATCCAGAAAATCTGGATAAGGTCAGAGGTGTGCTGCAAAATAAGGAGCTTGATATTACTCAAAAGTTTGACCTTTTGCAGGCTGAAATGGAGAGGGCTGTTTATAAAACTCTTGAAAAATCAGTCATGCTTGACTCGTTATCCAGCTTGGGGTTTGGTGGTATCAAAGATGAAAAGTTTACATTTTTGGATACGGTAAAACAAGTTTCAGATAGAACTAGAACAACTCCAGGTAATGCTATCCTGCCTCATCTTGCTAGAATTGTAGGAATGATAGATAACTTACGTACTTTTGGTATGAATATGGATAAGCTTTCAAACCCTGAATCCATTAAAATGCATTTGGAGCAGTTGGAAGCTGGCTTTAGGGAGTTTAAAGAAGTTATTAAGAATTTCAAAGATTCTAAAATTCTTAATCTACTTCCTGAAGATATTCAAATGCAGCTGTACAATGCTATTGATGGATCCATGACAAAAGCGGAAAGCATGATTGCTAATTTCAGCAGGAAATATAATCAAACTACTACTACCGACGCTACTAGAGAGCTTATGAGGCAAAATGCTGGAGACTACTTTAGAGCCACATTTGGATGGGCTGAGTTTTTAAACAGGGTGTTACGAAACTTTAATGACCAGCTGGACGCTATGGCTGAGAGGCAAAACTATATGCTCTTCAACGATAACATCGTTGATGCGATGCGTCGTGCATTCGGAACTATCAATAGGACCGCTATCAGCACAATTGCTACTATTTCTGCTGAGCAGGAAATGAAGCTTGTTGAGCCTACTTTTTTAAATAAACTCAACAACCAAGTTAAACAGGTTTGGGATGCTATTTCTCGCTCCACAGTTTATAACACAGCATTAAATCGAACCCTGTTTGACCCATATTATGGATTAAGTCCTGATTTTGTTTCAGGGTTTAGAAAGTTTCAGATTGAAAAAAATGATATTGCAGCTATGATAGGAACTGTCGTACACAAGATAGGGCTGGATCCAAAAAAACCTGAGACAATAAGGGAGTTTGGTAGAAATACATCCAAGCTGTTAGCCCTTAATTCAGAAACTGGGGAACTTGATGGTCGTATGGCTGCTGCGTTTAATGCCAGTTTTGGTACTGAAGAATTTAGATTGCAGCCTGGATTGAGTGACCCTAACTCTATCAGAAAAGCTAAAGAAATTATTGTTACCAGGATTTTAGGATCGGGATTAAGTACTTCTGTGTCTACAGAGCCTACAGCTGTTGCTAAAAATCTGGTAGCACATCTAGAGGTTTTTGAGAAGAATGGAATACTTGATTTAGTGCTTGAACATTCCGCTGAATACTTCTCCGGTAAGGATAAAATAAATTCATTTGATATTCGTCCTGATATGAAAGCTGAACGTGATAAAATGTTGCAAACATGGAATACTAAACTGATCAATAAAATCAAAAGTTCAGGAAAAGATCCTACTATTGTAATGGCGCAAATAAAGCAGGACATTAGAGATAAAATAGGGCCAAATGCTAGTTTGGAAGACGCATTGGTATTTAATGCGCTTTTAGTTTCTGACTTTACCGGAAACCTACTTCTTAGTGCGGCGCTTGATGAGTCATTATTCAAGTATGTTGGCGCTACTCTTCCGTCATTATATAACGGGGTTATTCAGATACGTAATCTTGTTGATTATGTCAACATCCTTGGTGTTAAATTTGGGGAAACCGGTCTTGATGATATTGCTAATTTTGATAGACGAAATGTGTTAGTCAGTATGTTTGGTACGGATGACGACAATATGGACAGGGTTGTAAGAAATCCAATTAATGTGAGAAGTCAAGAATTTTATCTTAGAAGTAGTTTACAACAGACTATGCTTGAGTTTGAAAAGAAGCTTTATGAAATTTTAACTCCGGATAATTTAATTACAGATGATGCTACATTGGATAGTTTTAAACAGACCAATCGTTATATTGTTACACTTGATCAGATTACTACTATAGACAAAAAGCAATCATCCAATATATATATTCAATTTGATTTGGATGGGGCTGAAGTAAGCCCTGCTGTATTAAGCACTGCTATACGTGCTGTATTTGGTGATACTGCTGCAGAAAACTTTGTGTACATTAAATCAGGAATAGTTGACCCCAAAAATAAACATGTAAGTTCAGGTATGCATATTACTCCAACTAAGAATGGTATCAATATTACTTTAGGAAATGATGGAAAAATCTCAAGCAGCGCACATGGAAAAACACAAGCAGAAGTAATTAAAGATGTTTTTCAAGCGGATGATGGTAGTAAAATGATTGTCGCAATACGCACTAAAGATATGAAAAATATGTTACTGAGCATTGCTTCTGAAATGTCAGGTTCTTATTCATTTGCTGAATTAGCAAGTGGTATTTACAGCCAGTTTAAAGACTCTGGAACTTCCTCACAGATGAGACAATATATTCAAAGCTTGGCAGCCAGCGAAGGTGCTAGCGAATTAGAGAAGAGCTTTGTAACACAGTTTAATCGAATGCTGGCTAATAGAGTTGCTACAGAAACTGATGATTCCGGAGCTAAGAATTTTGTTATAAAATCTGATGATATATCCATATTAATTCCAAAATCGTCTGCACAGATTATTTCTAGAAGACCAACCTCTACCGACTTAGGGGATGCATCAAACGTAGTTAAAGGTGAGGTTGCAAGCAAAGAAATTGGTAGAGAGAGCATTCAGCCTGAAACTATTCATGGGGGCGTAAAAAGAAGTGATGTTGAGTATAAAGTAATTCTTGATATCAACCAAAAGTTGTGGGGTCTTGATGGAGAGGTTCCGACTACTATTGCTGAATTGAAAGCTATGTATGAAACTAATAAGGATATGTTAACTTCTAAAAAATCCAATACAAAAACTATAACTATTGATGGTGTAAAGTTTGATGGTGTTACCAGAGTTTTAGGTTGGGACGAATATGTAAGGCAGCCGGATGCTTCGGAAAGTGTTAAAAATCTTAAGTCTCGTAAGCCTGATATTGTGATTGAAACCAACAATAAAGTGTATTTAATCAGCCATAAAGCTACCAATGCTGAAGCTATTGAGGGAAGCTCACAAGCTGTAATGAGAAACGAGCTGGTTAATAATGCTGTAATCCAAGCAATCACAAAATACTTCCAAGATGCGTTAGAGGCAAACAAGGCTCAATATGGTACTCCTTATGAGTTTATTGCTCGCCATGGTATTTCTGTTTCAGATTTGTTTGAGTTCAGTAGAATTGAACAGCTGTTAAAAGGGTTTACTCAAGATATTGACGGTCTTTCAAAAGCATTTGGTCATATTATTACAGCTCAAGACATGGGCATGGATGGTAAATTCGCTGCCCCGTTCAGTCAAGATGGAATTAAAATCTTTCTTCAAAATCTAACCAGTGCTATAGAGTTGGTTGGAAAATCTAACGAAGATTATAGAACTAAATCTTTAAAAGACCTGTTTATGGATAATACGTTTAAAGAAGCTGTTATTAGAACCCTTATGACTGAAACAAGTCAATGGCTTATGGGCTATAACAAAATGATTCAAGCTGGAAATGAAGGTGCGTTTTATAAAGCAACAGAAGCATTTCTTTCTAAAGCGTTTTTAAAAGAAGGAGATTTTTCTGGTAAAAGCAAAGCTAAAGTTAAGCAAAACGATACTGTAGGAATGCTTCGTGCTATCAGTGATATTACCGACCCCGATACTACTAAAGTGGAAGGAAAGAAATCAAAAACCATTGAGCTGGAAGATGCTATTTCCAACCTTATTGAAGATTCCTATTCACACCAGCGCAGCACTATAGGTAACATGGATAAGTCGTTAATACAGCTGCTAGCATTAAAGCCAGACCCATTTAAAACATTGCAAGATAACATGACTAAGATGATTCAAAACATTCAGCTTGGTACATTCGTAACTAAAATGATGTTTGATACAGGAGCAATAAAGTTTCTTGGTATGGATGGAGAGCGTGCATCTCTTAGTAGGGCCCAAGAAGATGAGGCCAATGGTTTAATTAAGGTAATGTCATTGCAGGATGTGCAATCAGAGTTCAGGCATGTTTATCCTGAATTTATCAAGTTAATGTTAAAGTCGGAAGAGCTGCAAAATGAAATCGTGCAGGCAGTATTTGCTAAATTTGATTCAGTTTCTCCTGGAGGGGATTTAAAGACTAAAGCGCTTTCACAGTATTATAGTGTGGTAAAAGATCTTAGAAGTGAAAAAGTTGGAGCTTTAGGTAGTTTAAAGTTTGCTATTTCCACAGAGCTATATGACCAATTAGCCTTCCTTAACAATAAACTTACTCCAACTAAAACCGGTAATACGTTTGGCGCTAAGGTGCTTGATACAATGAATGCCCTTATGACATATTTCACAACCAACTTCAGCGGGGCTGTTCTTATCTGGAACCACGTTTCTTGGATGAGAAATATTATGGGAGCGTTCTTACAAGCATCCTTATCTACAGGAGATATTTTCACCGGTATGGAGTATACGTTGCGTGCTTTAAAAGATATTGCTGCATATGAGGCAAACAAACCATCTGAATCTTATGCCAGATACCTTAGTATGAACAAGCCCTCACCTTTGAGCATGGCACGTGCAGGAATCATCCCACATACGTTGGATATGGGCAGCTTTGATAGAGAGCGCCATGCTGCATTCAGAGTTGCACACGGTGTATTAAATAAGCCTATGGAGATCATAAACACCGGCCTTTATAAAGCATTAGGAGCGATTACACAAAAAGATCCCACTTCTTTGGAAGCCAGAATGAGGTCTCTGTACGGGCAGGTTGACAATATGAACCGCTATGCATTATGGCTTATGGCTAAAGATGGCAAAGTTAGAGCACCTGAAAATTATTCTTCATTAGCAAAACTTATCAGCAAAGACTTTGCCTTACAGCGTGCCATTCAAAAAGCCTTCAGTAGCGACATTGTTGACTCTGTTGCAGCAAACGGTAGATTTCTTGCTAAAATGAGTGATGCTGATGCATCAGCATTTGCAAGAAAATTCAGTTTTGTGTATGATGAGCTGCCTCCTGTTTGGAAAATGGTTAAATCCTTCTGGAATCCATTTGCATCTTTTACATACAACTCTTATCGTATTCTCCATAACTCCATGACTACTTACCCGGCCAGAGTTGCTGGTTTGTATATGGGCTTAAGCATTATGAATAATGCATTGTTAAAGGATACATTTGGCATTGATGTATCATTGAACAGCTTTATTCCCAACATGGATGTATTTAGTTGGCTGTTTGGTGATACGGATAATATGGATTTCCTCAATATTTCCAACCCATCAGCTCCATTCATTAGGTTTGCTAGAACCATAATGGAGCAAAGAGATCCGTTCACCAAGCAGGACATGTCCTCATTTGGAGCCGCTGAATTGTGGTTAAGGAGTTATATCAACGCCTTCCTACCTGTTGCTCCGACCGCCAATTTTGCAGCAAGAACGGCACTTAGTGTGGGTAAGAGATTTATGGGAATTGAGGATTCACCATATGCCGAACGCGGTAAACTAGGGCTGTTGTATAGCTTGTTACCTGAAAGCTATCTTCATAAGAAAGCTATTGAGGAGGGGCTAATGGGAAGGCCCGTTGACAAGTTTGGTACGGTGGTTAACCCATTGGCAGGTGCTCTTTATGGCCTATTTGGGTTGAATGTAAGACCTACCGACAGACTGAAAAGCATGATGATTATTGATGAGTTTGAACGTGTTGATAAGAGTTTGGAAACTCAAATTGAAAACCTCTATGAACAGCCTTTGCTTGAAACCAACAGAAATATTCAAATGGAAATTAGAGCTTTGGAAAAACGTAGAGAAGCTAACGCAAGACGATCTATTGATGCATTCCATGACGTATTTGGAGAAGTGCCTGAGTATATTAAAGAAAATTACTTATATAATCATCCTTTAGGACCAGTCGAAGCTGTTAAGGACTACATAACAGAATCATGGAGAAACTTGTTATCAGGTATATTTGAAGGATACGGGAGGTCTGCTGATTTGTCGGTGCTTAGGAGGTAAATATGTCAGAAGCGAGCGATAGAGCATTATTACACCAATCGCTTTCTAAACAGTGGGGGTTTACTCTGGAGGAGCTTAATCTCTCCTCCGGAGTACCATACTTCTGGGATGATACAGTTGGGTACAAAGCAGCTGAAGCTAGAAACACTATAGAGGGAAATTATGGTGCTAAATCGGATATTGTAACAATAAACTATATAAAGGATCTGATTAAGGATAGAGACCTTGTGTATTATAGAATGCAGGAGTACAAGGTTGATATTCTCATGGTGAAAGATGATCATCCTATGGCGTTGAATGTTGTGTTCAGTTTAGGAGCTATGTTCAGTAATTTTTTTCAAGACGTGCCAAGAAGCTATGAAGAAGGTATGGAAGTTAACAATCCTTTACTTATTCCTGGCAACTATAAATGTGTAAATAGAAATGGTATTCATTTTTTGGAAAAGTATGATAATATAAGAGAGGGGCTAAAGGCTGCTAGTGAACACTACCGTTTAGTTGGCAGGGACAATGAGGATTTTGTTAGAATACATAAGCAGTTAAATTTTTCCCTAACAGTGTATAGAATGTATTTTGTTCTTAGTTCAGTTTTTTTGAAAGGTGGCGAAATGTTTGACCGAAACTATAGGATTAATCGTCGTGGCTATCGCCTCCCTGTTAAGCGGGATCTTTCTTACATTAAGAATGAGAGCTTCTGGGGGGAAGACATCTCAAGCGGTAAAAGACCAGCTGGAAGAACTTGGAGAGAAGATTCTTAATAAACAAAAAGAAGCAGAGGAGGCGTTTAAGAAACATGATGAAGAATTTGAAAATAACACGGATTATATTAATAGTGATGTTGACCCTGTTGCTGACACTATCACTACCGCACATGAGCTTTGGGAGCGAAGAAGTCGTAAAACCCTATAATGCTCAATGGGTATTGGTTAGAAAGGATGCATTTGATTTTTATATAAACGAAATTAATACGTTACAGACAAAGTATGATCGTGCTATGGAAGCACGTGAATCCGAAAGACAAAATTGGCTTATGGAACGTAGTATGCTAAAAGAAGTATTGGACTTAGCCAACGAAAAAAATATAGTGCAGGAGCGTGAAATATTCAGATTAAATAATGCAATATCCGGGCTAGTTAGAGTTTCTAAAATGAAAGACGTTGTTTTGATTACATCAATCTTAGCTAATCTAATACAGGCTTCTAAATAGGAGGGTTACTATGTTAGGGAATGAAACCAATAGGCCAATGCCTACACAAGAAAAAGTGGATTTTAATCAGCTTAGTGAGCTACTCCAACATGGCGCACAAAGCATTAAAGTAGATACAGGTGATCAAACAGTTACCTTGAAAAGTAAGACTGTTGGAACCCCTGTCTCTAAGAACCAGCGTAACCAAGCTGGACAGATGCAGAGTCAGGATATGATTAGTCAGATTTTAAATGGTGGACAGGGTGGAAGTCCTTTAGGAGATGCTTTACAAGGGCTTGCCCAAAAACTAGGGCTTGCAGGTGGATCTTCGCAGCCCGGTAAGGGGGCAGGAATGCTTAACGAGCTTGCAGGGTTTATTGCTAATAACTTTGGACGAAGTGAGATGGGAACTCAGCATATGGGGGGCGGCCAACCAGAGCTACCACTTCCAGACGCTCTTCAGATGGCTGCTTCGGCTAATGGTGGTGCCCCAACTACACCGGAAATGGGAGGCGCTCCTGTAATCCCCCCTGGGGCTGGGTCCAGTCAGGATGCTATGGGGCTTCTTGGTACAATGCA
>Ga0334892_1001267_pt1 | contig 22530 bp, 29 predicted proteins | sample GraSluR3_MG_4_FD_207213 | JGI IMG/M metagenome (GOLD analysis project Ga0334892, IMG submission 207213) | Sludge microbial communities from methane-producing bioreactor in Wageningen University, Netherlands - Granular Sludge_15_04-R3 | ecosystem: Engineered > Bioreactor > Anaerobic >...
GATGCGTTGAAGGAATCGAAGGCATGGAAATCTTACACCAAGGAACTGAAAATCGCGGCCGTCCGCGACTATCTCGATGGGTTCACTAGAATGGAGGTACTCTCCAAGTATCAGATCAGTGATTGGTCTGTTCTTCGTAAATGGATTAAGAAGTATACTAGTCATAGCGAGTTAACAGATTCGAGAAAAGGGATGGATCGAGCTATGACAAAAGGAAGAAAAACTACATTCGAAGAGCGCCTTGAGATCGTGAAATATTGTTTGGAGAATGGACGCAACTACCAGCAGACCGCGGAACAATTTCAGGTGTCCTATGCCCAGGTCTATGGCTGGATCAAAAAGTATGACACGGGCGGGGCAGAGGCGCTCGTGGACCGCCGTGGGCGTACGAAGCCAGAGGACGAACTAAGCGAAGAAGAGAAGCTCAAGCGCCGTATCCAGCAAATGGAGCTTGAGAATGAACTTCTTCGTGCGGACATCTTGTTCCTAAAAAAGTTAGAGGAGATCGAGAGGAGGTCATAATCAGCCAGGTACGGCTACAGCAACGATATATCGCCATCAAAGAATTGAACGAAGAGGAGGCCCTTTCGATCGTGCTCCTCTGTCGAGTCGCCGGCATCTCACGGACGGCCTATTACAAATGGTTGAATCGCACCATACCGGTGCGTCAAGAAGAGAACGAGAAGCTTCTGGAGGACATCCGTCTACTCTATGACCAGGCGAACGGCACATACGGGTACCGTCGGATCACGATGACGATCAACCGGTTGCGCCGACAACAAGGACTGTCCCCGTTCAATGAAAAGCGAGTCTATCGCTTGATGCATATCCATGGAATCCAATCGGTCATCCGCCGGAAGCGGAAGAAGCATAAGAAGTCAACGCCGCAGCACGTGGCCGAGAATCTGATGAACCGAGAGTTCAGCGCGTCCCGACCGGACGAGAAATGGTGCACCGACGTCACCGAGTTTAAATATGGTGACGGGAAAAAGGCATACCTGAGCGCAATCATCGACCTGTACGACGGCTCGATCGTCGCCTATCGCATCGGAAAGTCCAACAACAACGCTCTCGTCTTCCAGACGATGATGCCAGCCATCACGGGGCTCCGCACAGGAGCGCGTCCGATGATCCATAGCGACCGAGGGTTCCAATATACCTCGAGAGGGTTCAAACGCATGGTGGAAGACGCGGGACTGACCCACAGCATGTCCCGGGTCGGACGTTGTCTCGACAACGCCCCGATCGAGAGTTTTTGGGGCACCTTGAAAGTGGAGATGTACTACTTGCGTGAGTTCCAGGCCTATAGCGAACTCACAACGGCCATCGAGAACTACATATCGTTCTACAACCACGATCGTCTCCAGAAACGACTGAACGGCTTGAGCCCTGTCGAATACAGGTCTCAAGCCGCTTAGGTTGGTTTTCATTATTTACCCTGTCTACTTGACGGGGAGCAGTTCACTTGGGTTATAGTCTTCGAATTTGAAATTAGTGAATGAATAAAACATAGCAACTTGAGCTAAGCCCTTATCAGGATATATGGATACTAAAGGAGCATACAGTTTCGGGCCATACATATTTAAAGTTAAAAACACCGAACATGGAAACATCGATAGATAAGATGACATCAAATAAAAGCTAAGACCATCGTGTAGCTCTAACGATGTATACATTACATGTCAAATTGATAGGTTGGTTCCATCAGCGAAACAGAGAGTAATCCTAGTGTATAGACACCGTCATCTTCGTTATGTAAATGTTCGAATATCGCATTAGTGGTGACACAAGGGGCACCGAGTAGTTTTGTCACGTACTGATAGAAAATTTCAGTTGCAAAAATTTCATCTAACATTTGACCCGTAAATACGAGATTCTCAATATTTTCTCCTGCGTTTTTAAGTTCTAATTCTGTAATCTCATCACGATATGTCCAATGTCCATACTTTTCAATATTGTCAAAACCAGCGAATACATAATCAACATCATAGCGAATACTTCTTTTCATAGGAAAGACCTCCTAGAAGATGATATATACTTTATTGTATGAGGGGTATATAGGATTAAGTCATCATGGATGTGACATCTTCATGATATTGAATGAACGGTTTCTTGAACGATTACTATGATTTAAGTCGTTAGAGAATGTACATGTAATCAAACGCTCAGATCTAATCGATTAAGAGAAGAATACAAAACCATATTCTTATGAATAAAAAAGATTAAATAGAATGAATAAGAATTAAAGATAGATTAAAAGAATTAGGAAAAATGAAAGTCCGAAAATCCTTTTGAAACCAACGTTTTCGAGAGATTTAGAAGATTGTAAATATGTCAGCCATAGTTTCTTTTATTCAAAGAGGCTATTTTTTTTTCATTTCCTTTTTGATAAATCACATCCAACAGCCAATTTTATTCGCTATATATTTGAAATAAAAACGATTGTATTTGATTTTTTTCCAAAGATGTAAAATATAAAAATGACCTTATGAAACACAGGTCATATACGATGCCTTTTGATGGAATGAATCAACAATGGATATAGATTCGGGATGTTTTCATACAATTTTTCAAAATGAGGCATGCCAAAAAGACCATCATGCGATCGTCAATTTTTCCACTTTATGTTTTAGTTGTTGATGAAGGTAAAGAATCGGCTCATTGAAGAAGAGTTGATGCTCACTTGAATGAATTAAGTCTTCACGATGGTGAAGAAACGCTTGTTTCAAATCAGCCAAGACTTCACGGAACGCTGATGCACCGAACGTATCACTCATTGAATAGAGAGATTCACGGCTTACTTTTAGTGCATCGAAATCGAAGAACTCACCAACGCGCTTACGCAACTCGAACCAAGCAATTTGAGCATCTGAACGCTCTTCTTCTCGGATCACTTTACTGTCTTGAGACTTGTCTAATGTCAATTCAACGAGGACTGGACGTGTAATATCTTGAACGCGTTTTTTAAGCGTGAGATTTTGCTTCACCACATTTAAGAAATGACGGCTGTCCTCTACAAGGGACACTTGAAGGAATTTCAAACGAGCCATCATCTTTTGAATGGCAAGTTTGTGGCCACAGTATTTAGGCAAGAATCCTTTAATCTCGTCATAGGTAAGGATGGCTTGGTCATGTGATTGAACATGGACATCCTTTGTGAGGTGAAAGAAGGAGAACGATTAAAACAAATGACGGTCTTCTTTAATACAAACACGCTTCAAGTACATAACTGATTGTTTCAAAATGTATACATGTATACTTGTAGATTTGTATACGTGTATACATTTATTTTTCTCACTTGAGTCTTTAACGAGGCGTGAATCCCATAAGTATCGGGAATCGGTCTATAAAGAAGGACGAAAAACGTGCGTTTTTCTTTGACGAGAGGGGCGACTCGCGTGCTCTCGCCTGGATCCATAGAGCGGGATCCGGGAAAAGGTCCGTTTTCGCATGACGAAAACGAGATGGTTCGTGTGTGAAGGTTGGACGTTGTTTTGGTCTGTCTCGTAAGAAGATTGTTTGATGAAATAGTAGAAGTGAAAACACGGTTTGTTTATTGAAAATGACCATGTTTTCTAAACAAGCCCTAGGGCTTGTTTGAAACAACACCAGGGCTTACGTGAAATTAGGCGAGATGTTGCCTGCTTGGATGCGAGGTATCATGAGGCTATCAACAGGAGAGGATGATTCAGATGGACAGCTACCAACTAGATCAACAGACGATGGACGAGATGACGGAGGTATTGCTTCGACGCCTTCCTAACCGGCTTCAAGAAGATTTTGATGACTTAAAACTTGTGAGCATGGATCTGCTTTGTGATGTGAAGGAAGGAGAGCGCTTGACCCACCTCACCGTCTTCTTCAATACCAATATGATTCGACGGAATCGTCGTACATAAGAAAAAGGAATCATTGTATACATGTATACATGTAGATTTGTATACGTGTATACATGTATATGTGTATACATTTTTTTGAAAGTCTTCATTTCTGTAGGTTCAAGAACAAGGACTGAACTGGTTTTTTACGGGGAATCGGTCTATAAAAAACTGAAAGGGATGAGGCGTGATGGACGAGCGGATACTTGCTGACTATGCGTTCGATGGATTGGATCCGTTCGTCCGGACCGTGTTCTCGAAATTGATGGCGCGTCCCGATTGGATGCGTGTCGTCGACAGGGAATATGGCGTCGAAAAGGTCGTCCGGTTCGATGAAGGACGGAATTCGCCTTACTTCCAGGTGGTGATCTATCTGGATGCAGAAGAATGTCCGATCAAGATCGTGTATCTATACGGGACATGGGTGGTGGCGGATGGAGACGTCAGCTTCGTCGTCTCAGAGCTATCCAAGGGTGTATTCGAGTATGAAGTGATGCATGTCCATTGGCTCATCAAGTATCGCTTCGAGGATTGGGGAGTCTCTGAAGACGGGGCATGGGAGAAGGAATGGTGATTCGGGCTCATGCGTGAGCGTCTAACGCCTTAGGGCGAAGTCGCTCATCGCACCGCTGCCTCCCTGACGGCCCGATAACAAGAGCTGCTGGCTCACCGCCGCATCTCTATGTTCCTGGCCCTTTCTGACGGAAGGCACGGAGCGTAAGGGCAACGTCAAAAGCAAAAGCGTGGGCGCTTCTAGTGATAAGCAAGAAATAACATTTGGGAACGATTTCTTTACTTAGGTATACCTTTTTAAAAGAAGTACCATTTAAGAGAAACTTTTTAGATACTCACAAACACCAATACAAAAAAAGACAATGGTTATTTATTCCTGAAATAATTTTTAAGTAGTATAAAATTACCATTTAACATTATTCATAATTACATTTTCGAATATTCAGACTATAGTGTTTTTAGGTCATATTTTTTAATATTTAAGGCCTAAAATATACATAAAAGGGGTTTTGGTTATGTCAACTGTTTCGGCGTTAGGAATTGATCAAGCGGAGCTTTCATTGTTCCAAGAGCTAAAAGAAGTAATGGCGAAGCATACAAAGGTGAAACGTAAATTTGGAATCGCGCTTGAGCATGAGCATTTCCCTTATGCTAAATCCTTTAATCGATACTTTGATTTATCCACTTTATACAGAAGAAAATAAGCGAAAAATTGCTTCACTGAGCTATATCCTTACCAATGTTTCTTCTGCATGTGGAATCTTAATAGGTAAGTTTACTAAAAATGACCATGTTTCTATCCTTTTTTTATGTATGATGGTTTTAAGTATTTTTAGTATGATCACTTTTTCTAAAGCGATTAAGAGGATAAATCCTTCAATAGTGGAAAACTCAAAAGATGTGGGTTCAAAAAAAATAAACAAAACCGTTCTGTGGTTCTCGCTAGCGACATGTTTTGCTTTCTTTTTAGAAAGCAGACTATCTGATTTATTAGTAATTTTTTTGTATGAAAAAGGAATAGAAGAGGCACAATTGAGAAACTATTTGGCTTATGTTTTATTAATAAATTATGTGATAGCGATTTTCGGGAGTTCATTTGTTTCCGAAAAACTTAAAAAATATTCATCGGAACAATCAATTAAGCTAGGTATGATTATCCTTTGCGGTTCGTATTCAAGTTTATTTTTAATTCCAAATCCGCTTTTTTCAATATTGATTTTTATTGTCGTCTACACAGTAGGTGAAAGTGTGTATTTCACCAATAGACAACTATATTTAATTTCCTTAGTTGAAGATCGTCAGAAAGCTATATCAATTTTTTCAACAGGCAGAACTGTTATGTCTTTAACAAAAGTTTGTTCCGTTATATTGTTACCTCTAGCACATAATGAGTTTATTTTAGTGTTAACAATTATGAGTATAGGTAGTGTGTCACTAGTTCTTTTTTCGAGGTTAACTAATCCAGTTAATAAAGTTGATTTTGAAAAGAAGATAGGGTGATTTTAAATCGTATAGTAGGGTGGGAGAATAATAGTATGAACTTTAGAGTTGCGAAGACCTCAGATTTCGATACAATTCTTAGCATTCAAAAACAGGTGCATCAGCTACATGTGAATAATAGACCTGATCAGTATAAAAAAACTGAGAGCATGTTAAATAAAACGCTCTTTGAAGAACTACTTACTTCTGAAGAAAAAGAAGTTTTTGTTGTAGTTGATACAATTCCTATTGCTTATTCTATTGTTACGTTACACGTGACTAAGGAAAGCCCAATTTTTGTTTCTAAAAAAATTCTACATATAAATGACTTTGGAGTTAATCAAATATACAGAGGGAAGGGCGTAGGAAGGTATCTTTTTAACAAAATTTTAGACCACTCAAAAAACGTTGAGGCAGATACAATAGAATTAAGTGTCTGGGAGTTTAACGAAAGTGCGATAAAATTTTATGAAGAGATAGGTATGAATACTAAAACTAGAAGAATGGAATTAATTCTCTGAATTAAATTTTTATGGCTCATCACCATAAGGTGTGGTTGACGCATAAAATCCATCAGATTTTGAATTGAACATAGAAAAAAAGCGAAAACCCCGGTATCGTAATTGTTGCTTAGACAAACCACGATTGGAGTTTTCGCTTTGTCCCAACAGTTTATCAAATTACTTCTTCCACTTCCAGCCCTTTTTCAGATCCAAATGTCGTCAGACGAAGAACCAAACGTTTTTCCGGTCATCCCGGATCGACATGACATCCCTTGTCCGCTGTGCCAGAGAAAGACCATCCTGCATTCGAAAAAGCGGCGTCGCTTTCGACACGGTCATGCGTGGAACGTCGGTGTACTCTGGATCGAACTGGATGTCCCACGTCAAAGATGCACCTCTTGTGATTTGACGTTCGTGTATGACTACGGTTTCGGGCTCGTCCGCACTTCCACCGAGGTTTTCCGGAAAGGCATCGCAAAACGTTGCCACGGACGGACGATCTCAGATGTCGCACGCGAGTACGGCCTCCCTTATACGACGGTGGAGCGCTAGTTCTATCAGTACGCTTCGGTGGAGACGATGGAGCGTGCAACGCAAGTCCTGGTCGACGAGTTCGCCACGAGAAAGGGGCACCACTATGCGACGATTGTCCTCGATGCCAAGAGTGGCCAGCTTCTGTCCATTGTCCCGGGAAGGGACGTCACGGCCATCACGGCTGCACTCCAAGGCATAGCCGGAGATGTCCGTTCTGTCGTCAGTGACTTTGCACCGGCGATGGCGAAGGCCGTCGCACATGTCTTCCCGGATGCGAAACATGTGCTGGATCGTTTCCATCTCATCCAGTTCTTCACGGACGCCCTTCGCCGTCGGCGTCGTTTTTTGAACGAGGCGAGACGTCACCATCATGTCCGTGTGATTGACCGTGCTCTCGCCTGTCGTCCGGAGACGCTGTCCCCCGAAGACCGGGAGGTCGCCGATTCTTGCCTTCGGGAAGATCCGTTCACCCGGGACCTCTATCAAGGACTTCCACATATCCGATATGTGCTGAAGGCCACGTGCCATGGACAGGCGAAACGTCGACTGACCGATTGGTTGGATCGTTATCAGTCCCATCCTTGCGGCCTCTGGCGAAGATCGCGAAATCGATCCAGAACCGAGAGGAAGCGATGCGTCGAACAATCGTGTCCAGTCTATCGAACGGAAAGATGGAAGGAACGAACAACAAGATCAAGCTCATCAAACGCCGTGGTTATGGCTACCGAAACCTCGAACGTTTCTTTTTGAGATTACGCTTCGAGCTTGGTCGTTAAAATAGCAACCACGTGTTATGGTGATGAGCCAGCTATTTAACAAATACCGGATTATAATAAAGGTGTGTTGGATAATTTTACAATAAACTTTAAGTGGAGTGATAGAAGATGAATAAATTGATCAAGATTGGGAGTGTCGTTCTATTTAGTGGAGCGCTATTGGTGTCGCCATATGGGGAAGTATCGGCCGCTGCGAGCATTAAAGTCCATTACATCGATGTCGGGCAGGGAGACGCCATTTATATCAAGATGCCGAACGGTGAGGATGTCATCATCGACGGTGGGAACAAAGGAAAGGGTGACGCTATCGTCTCCTATCTTAAGAAACAAAAAGTGGACGATATCGAGGTTTTGATTTCGACGCATCCGGATGCGGATCATATCGGTGGATTGGACGAAATCTTGGATGCCTATCGTGTCGAGAACGTCTACGCGCCGAAAGTGAAGCACACGACCCAGGCTTACAAAGATTTTCTGCAAGCCGTCAAACGGGAAGGGAAGACCATCAAAACGGCACAGGCCGGCGTGAAGCTACCGATCAAAGGCGTCAGTGCGAAGTTTGTGGGTCCGGTCAAATCCTACTCGAACAGTGACTTGAACAACTGGAGTGCAGTCCTTCATGTCACGTACAAGAAGAACACGTTCTTGTTCACGGGAGACGCGGAACACGTTTCTGAGAAGGACATGATGGCGAAGAAGCAGACGCTCCGTGCAGATGTCTTAAAGGTGGGACATCACGGTGCCAAGACGTCGACAAGCAGTACGTTCCTGAACACGGTCAAACCGAAGCATGCTATCATCAGTGTCGGGAAGAACAGCTACGGCCATCCGACTTCCGAAGTGGTGACGAACTTGAAGCGTCAAAAAACGAACACGCTTCGCACAGATAAGAATGGCACGATCATCATTACAGGGAACGGTTCAAGTTATGCCGTAAAGAAATCAAGATGAAGCGACGGAGAGGTATCATCGATCGATTTGAAGGGGACTTGGCTGTCGTCGAATTCGGAGAAGTGATGGAGGATATTCCAAAGTCACGACTTCCAGACACGGTTCAACCTGGTGACGTGCTTTGGTTTTATGAAGATGGGAAAGTTGAAGTGGACGCCAAGGAACGCAAACGATTATCGAGTGATATCGATGAGTTGATGGATGAGCTTTGGGAAGATTAAAAACGAGTATCAATTATTCATGATTGTATTTTTAAAACTTACAAATCAGTATTTTTTAATAAAGACAAATCGGCAAATAATTTTTATCTAAATATAAAGCTCGATTGACATTGAATAAAAACTGATATAAAGTCAACAGCATAATATTCACTAGGAGGATTGTTAAGAATGATGCACGCCGGGAGATTACGCCACTACACTTTGAACAATGGCTAATTGAATATGTTCAAAGGCTCTGTTTTCATAAAACAGAGTAAATGGGAGTAGTCTGCACATTTTTATCAATCTTTGACGAAGAAACCACACACTTACAAACATAGCAGATTTACAACTCTTTTTGTCGTGTCCTTTTATTTTTGATAATGGACGCTTCTTGGTTGTAGCTCATTTACTCTTGATCACAGACACCATTTTGTCTGTGATTTTTTTTATGACTTCATTTAGTTAAGTCTAATTAGAAAAGATTGAAATGAAAAAGTATTAATAATGCATACATTTCACTTGCTTATCGCACAACATAAAAATTGGAGGAACAAATCATGAACGAATTTAAACGGCTTGCAAAAAATAAAGGATTAGATGTGTTAGAGAATAGCATTGTGGTAAATGAATCGGGTATTGATTTTCAAGTTGCTTATGCAAAAGATACGCTTGGTAGCAAGTGGATACTAAGAATTCCTCGAAGATTAGATTCGATGAGGAGCGCCTTGAAAGAAAAGGGGGCACTAGAAATTATGGAAGAACATGTGAGTTTTCAAGTTCCAAATTGGTCAATTTTTGATGATGAACTAATTGCGTATAAGCAATTAGATGGTGTTCCGGTTGCAACAATTGATGTAGAGCAACAAGATTACATCTGGAGTTTTGACAAAGAGAATACACCACAATCTTACTATCAGTCATTAGGTAAAGTGTTGGCAGAACTACACACATTACCACATCGACACTTCAAAGAAATCGGTATCAAAACTCTATATGCTAGAGATTTAAAGAGTTCAATGAAGATACGGATGGAGAAGGTGAGACAGAAGTATCATGTGAATTCAGAGCTATGGGAGCGTTGGCAAGAATGGTTGGCGAATGATTCGCTATGGCCATCGCAAGTAGGTGTAAGCCACGGAGATTTACACCCTGGCCACATACTAATAAATAAGAATTGTGAGGTCTCTGGTTTGATAGATTGGACAGAAATTAGTATTGCGGACACATCTGTGGATTTTCTATCACATCTATTACTGTTTGGTAAGGATGGTTTGACAAAGTTACTCGATGCTTACGACAATGCAGGCGGAAGAACATGGTCAAGAATGGATGAGCATATAATTGAGTTGTTAACAACCAGCGCAATAACTGTAGCTGAATTCGCAGAGATATCTGACCTACAAGATATGCGTGAAACAGCTGCTCATATGCTTACACAAAATGTATGAGGTAAAAGCAATGGCAGCGCTCTGAAATTGAAAAGGGTATGAATTTTTAAATCATCATACCCACGAATGTCACCAGAGTCTTTCGATGTTAAACAATGAAATTCTTGAAAGGGACTTTTGTTCTTCATCTAACAACACGTCATGCCAGTGATTTTCAAGCGATTTCAGGACCGGTCTCTCCAAACGATTGGTTTTTTCAAGATGGTGTAAAGGATGTACGGCACTTTCCGGGACGAAGTGACCACTGACCAATGGTTGATTCGGTAATGCGATTGTATAAGCCACAAGCTGATCTTCACTGAAGTCATGATTATTGGCGATGCCGAACTGCTGAAACCCGAGACCCCTACCATGAATATACATGAGCGGCTCATCGACGCGATCCACCTTCAGGTTCGTCTCGAGGGCCGCTTTTGCGTTCAGATAGGGCTCTACTTCCTCGGGGAACACATTTTGTACGGCATGCATCTGTTCATAGAGATTGAGATCAGTATTTTTCCACCCCATGCGGTGATTCATCTGGTTGATATACTCGAGTGGACTCTGTTCCTTTTCTTGCTCCAAAGTATTCACCTTCTCTAAGTGTGACTCGATATGGTCAAGGAAGGTCGCGGATGTCTGATGGACCTCCTGCAATAATTGTTCCTTGTCGAGGAGTTCCTTGTCTTTCGTCCAACCGGCCAGGTAAGAAAGTGAGAAGTCGTCCGTCGGGAAACCGAGTTGATGTGAGACGACATAGGCGACCATCTCGGCTTGGAACTCTTTCTCCGGTTCCGTGAGCGGTTGATCGCGTTCAAAATTCCGCTCTTGGTTGTGTAGCTCCGCGTGAGCGAGCTCGTGGATCAGGACGCTGACGTCCTCGATCGATGAGTTCCGCGGGTTCAAGGCAATCGCATGTAGCTCCGGATAGTAACAGCCCTTCGCCGTCCCGATTTCGTCGAGCGGTTCCTCCAATAGCGTCACATTCCGGGCATCCGCGAGCGTCTTCAAGGCGTCACGGATGTCTTGTTCGTTCTCAAGCCCGCCGTCCCGGTGATACCGTTTGAAGATGTCCGAGACCTCGATCCCTTTCTCGCGAGCGTCGGTCTGCGTGTACTCGAACACGTGACCAATCTTGAAGTACATCATCTTGCGTGACGGAATGCGTCCTTGTTTCACACCGTCTTTTATTGGCTTCGGTGCCTTGCTGAGTGGTACCCATTCATCTTTGTAAAAGGCGTACGTCACTGGGTTCGGGACGAACACTTTGATGCCGCGCTCACCTTTTTGAACCTGTGCGCCTTGCTTCTCCCAGAACGGATAAGAGCCGACTGCGACTGCGCCGGGGAACTGGGATTCGATCAAGACCGCGTTCCGCATCGAGTATTGATGGAACTTGCCGAGGAACTGTAGATGCTCACGAATCTTTTCTGGGCTCTCGAAGTAGTTGTCGATCTGTTTTCCCATTTGTTCCGTCAAGGCTTCGAGCTCGGCTTTCCGTTCTTCGTTCGTCTTCATCTTGGCCATCGTGTCAGACTCCTTCCTTCAACAAGTCGGTGACAGATTCATCAGTGTCCACAAATTCGTTCAGTTCACGTTCAAGTTGTGGCGACGCTTCCGGAATGTCGAGTAACAATCCTGTCCGCTCGAAATTGACTGGAAGCAAGACGATCTCGTCTTGTGCGATGGCGGTCAGAAGTTGGTGCTCGGAAGCGGACACCGGGATGTCGTACCGTTTTCCATAGATGAGGATCGTGACAGTATCGGGTTGAAGCGTCAACAGTTGTCCCATCGTGAAGGGACGGTCAAGTGGTCGCATAGGATTCATCCTCTCTCAAAAGTTAATGTGTCCTTCTTCTGTTTTTGATGCTCGATGCGTTCCTGGACGACACGTTCCGCCGTCGCGAGGAACGTCGGCTTGAATTGGTCGGTCGTCATAATGTCCTCGATGCCCTCGGTCTGCATCAGCGCCTGCAGGAGCTCTGTCAGGATCTGTCCGTGCCGATCGGAGCGGTTCGAAGCGAGTCGAATCCGTTCGAGTTCCGTCGATACTTGCTCGTTCACCAACTCCTCGATATGACGGGAGACCTGCGTGCTAATTGAGCGGATGAGGAACTGCAAGTCCCATTTCTCGTCGGCCAGTTGTTTATGCTCTTCTGTGATATGGTCGATGACCTGACCGAGATGGCCGAAGCGTTTGTCGTCGGCGAACTCCTCCAAATACGCGACCGTCTCCGGCTTTAACCGGAGACGAATCTGTCTCAACTCTTCCATCGTCCTCCCTCACTTTCCATATTCGATGTCCCGTTCCAGCTGTTCGAAAGCACGTTGGTTCTTCAAATGTTCGAACTCGTCGTTCATATGCCGCTCAATCCTGTAAAGTGATTCCTTGAAGATTTTTTGTTGGTTGAACGCGCGTCGGACTGGATGTTTGCGAGCTTCATTTTTCTCACATATCGCTTGTTCTTTTGACAAGTCTCGCATCTCAGAGAGGATGGCGTTCCCCATCCGGGTGTAGAGGTCCTGTCGCTTTGTCATCCGGTACCGCTCGGCCTTCTCCGTGTCGCCGTAGCTGCGACGATGGAACGACACTTCCTGTTCGAGCCGTTCGTTGAAGGCCTGAAACTCTGCTTTGAAGTGAATGGCGATGTAGCGGTCGGTCAGACGGTCGAGTGATTCACGGAGCGGCTGCATCCCGTTCATGTTGTAGCGCCATTGACGTTTGTCTTCCGGCAACCGTTCATAGATGTACTTAAATTGACGGACGAGTTCGGGATGCAGAACACGGTTCGGGAGCGTTTTAATTTTCCGGTTCCGTTTATGGGCGACCAATTCGTCTCTTATGAATGCGTTCAGCTTCTCCTGTTCTTTCGTCCTGTCGGCGAGCGAATGGATGACCTTCGACTTCATCAGCTCGATTGATTTTGGTTTGCGTTTTCCGCGCTCGCGCATGTGGCTCGTCTCGACGATGGCGACATGCACGTGAATGTTGTCAGTGTTGTAATGCACGGCACCCGTCCAATAGGTGTGGACCATCTTTTCTTTTTGGAGCATCGCCTCGACCGCGTTCCGCGTCGCCTGGATCAATCGTTTCTCGTCGACGAGGTCATCGTGGAGCACACCGGTCTCCCGTAGCCAGGTGTTGTCGAACGAGATGACGTCCTGCCAGAGGATGCTCCCGTTCTCTTGTGCGTGCTTGAAGATGTCGCGGACGGCGCGACGCTTTTCGTCGTCCAACCGGTCGTCCTCGCGTGTGAACAGACCGCTCGATTTCATCTCGTCTCCCATGTAATCATGGTACGTCTCGAACTGTTCGCGGCTGTCTTTCGCGTCCGGTCGATTGATGTAATCGAGGTATGTCGTGTAGCGACGCGACTTCTTTTTCGTGCCCGGTACCTTGAACTTCGACTTGATGACGACACCCGGTGTCTCACGCATCCTGCATCACCTCGTTCAACAATCGGGTCACCTCGGCGAGCTCGTCCGCGCTCCGTTTCAAATGGAGTGTGTTCGCCTCGAGCTGTCGTTCGAGCCGTTCGACCTGCGTCGATTGGATGCCGTTCGCGCACCAGGAGGCGAGCAGTTCTTTCAAATATTGTTGCCGGGAGCGGTTGTGTTCCTTGGCCCATTCATCAATCTGTTTCACGATGACGGGGTCGATGTCACGGAGCAACAGGTTCATCTGCCTGACCACCTTTCTAGAGGCTGTATATTGCCAATGTCCTAAAAAACCGTTCAAAGAGCATAAGGGGAAACTGCTATCACTTGTCGTGATAGCCCAGGCAGAGCCTGGGGTTTCCGTGATATCACCAAAAGTCCGAAAACGGCACGAAATGTGCCAGTAAAATCAGCGATTTGGCACGAAATGTGCCACTTAAATCGACAGTTCCCGGAGCCGAACGCGCAGTTTATCGTGCTTTTCTTCGAGCGCTACGACCGACTGTTCGAGCTTTTCAAGTTCTAGTGTGAGCTCGTCACGCTTCCGGCCGAGGTCGAAGATTTCGTTCTCCTGTTCGACCTGTTCGTCGAGCGAGAGGTAGGGAAGTTCGTCTTCGAGTTCCTCTTTGTCACGGTCGAGTCGTGTGATCTGTTGTCGCTGCGCCTCGACCGACTGTTGCGCTTTTTCTAACTGCCGTTCGGTCTCCGCGAGCTCGTCCTCGATGAATAGTCGCGCGAAAGTTGTCTCGTCAGATGAACTGTGGTTCGCCTGTTCGATGGTCCGGCGGTCGGCATAGAGGGACGTCAAAAGACTGTTCTCCCGTTCCTCAGGTGTGAGTGTGTCGATTGATTGTGACTCATCCAATCCGTAGATTCGGATAGCGAGTTGGTTGAAGTCGTTCGGCACGTCAGCCAATTCGAGCACGTATTGATCGTTCCGTTCGTAGAGCAACGCAACTTCCTTCTCAGAATCCGGACGTGCCTTATAGACATAGCGGAAGAGATGATCATTCGTGTTACCTGGTACTTCATCGAGCGAGAGTCGGACGCGCATCGTCCGCTTTTCCGTGTCATAACTCCAGGCATGGAGCGTCACGATTTCCCCGTTCGAGAGACGGATCGCATCGTTGATTGGTGTCTCGTTGACCGGTGCTTCCTCGGCAAAGAAGAACGACGAGGTGCCGAAGAAGAGGAAGCCGATGACAAAAAATATCCCAAGTCCGAGGTAGAAGCGGGAGACGTTCTGGGTGAGGCGTCGTCGCGTTTGTCGTCGCATCTAGATCCCTCCTTCCGGTGTCAGGTCTTCCATCGCAGTGACGACCAAACGTCCATCGATGGACTCAAACGTCAGGGCCAACAGTTCTTGCGTCGTCTCTTTATAACCCGTCTCGGTGATCAACAGGTGCTGTTCGAACCGTACGAGGCAATCTTCTCCGGAGACAGAAGGGAACACCTCAATGTCGCGGACGGTCGTCTCGAACGTGCCGACGTCGCTCCCATCAGCGGCGAAGAGCGTGGCCGCGAGTTCCTCCGACATGACGTCCTTCGACTGTCGTTTCTGGGTCGTGTAACTGTCCTTCGTGATGGTGAAGGCGTACTCGACGAAGCGCGTCGCGCGTGTCGTCAGCTCCTCCATTCGTTCCGTCTCCGTCGAAGCGACGACTTGTTCGGTGTCCGACGACGACTCTTCGGAGGTTGCCGATTCAAGGGAAGTGATGCTCTCATTTTTCCTCTCGCTCGTGTCTGAAGTACTCGTGACAGCCGTCGCTTGTTGATAGAAAAAGACGTTCGCTGCGATCGAAATCAGGAGCAGTACCCCGAACAGATACGCGAGGTGACGTGCGGTGAAGTTCATTCTTCCTCCTCCTTTTCATACATACATGACTCAAAATCCGAAGACCGGGGCGGGGTCGATATGACCGGACCATTCACTCGTCTTGATCTCGAAATGCAGATGGTTCCCGCTCGATCGGCCTGTCGTGCCGCAGTACCCGAGCGCCTGCCCAGCGTCGATCTGTTGCCCGGTCTGGACGCCGAGACGACTCAGGTGCGCGTACGCCGTGATGTAGTTGCCGTGTCGGATTTGGACGAGATTGCCGTACGGTCCGCGGTTCCCGCTATAGATGACGGTGCCGCTCTTGACCGCGTGGATCGTGTCGGACGGGGTGCAACTGAAATCGATCCCGGTGTGGTTGTCCCGTTGTCCGAAGACGACGCGCCACCCGAAACGCGATGTCACGTTGAGCGGGATGGCGAGCGGGGAACGTAACCCCGATAGCAATTCTTTCGTGATGACCCCATCGGCGATGGCGACCGGCGCGAGGTATTTCAACACCGCGTCGACGTATTCGATGTCCCCATAACAGGCACCGTGTTGGACCGCGCTCGGACGATGACAGCGGTAGATGCCGGTGTGTTTCACGCGTTGGTACATCATTTGGGAGAACGAGATGGCGAGCTCTTTCGAGTACCGTCCTCCGTTCTGTTGCACATAGTCAATAAAGCCGCCGCCGAAGTTGTAGCTCTGTAACGTAAGCTGCACGTCACGGTTCGCCCGTTCGAAGACGGACGCGAAATGTTTGACGCCATAGACGATACTTTCTTCGGGCGAGGTGATGCACCCGATGCGTCCACACTTCGATTCGCTCGCCTGCATCGGGTCGTTCCCGCGTCCGCCGCTCTCCTGCATCATGAGCGCGAGCACGAGGTTCGTCTGTTCGGCCAGTCCGTGCTTCGTCAGTTCACTTTCGACCAAACCCCGATACTGGAGCACCTGGTCGCTTACCTGAAGACCTCCTGCGGTATTGAACGTGACGTCGGTCGGTTGTTCGTTCTGGACACCCGTGAGCGTGTCGAGGATTCCGACAACGAGGATGACCAGGAACAACACGAGTGCCGCGATGCCGAGCAGGATGAGCCGCCACTTGAGCGTCGCGAGCTGCCATTTCGCTGTGACGGCGAAGCGCGCCGTCCGTTTCGCGGCCGCCCACATCAGGCACCCCCACCGAACAAGGCGAGCTCTTCGGGTGCGACATCGACGTCAAAGATGAGGTTCTGCACGCCGGAGATACTCAGGACGACACGTCCCGTCTCGAGCGAGGGGATGATGCGCATCTCGGAGTTTGAGAGTTGGCCATCAAACACCGTCTGGATGATTGGGATGCTCTCCGCGTCCTGTTCCCCGATGATCTTGTATTGCGTAAGCTGGAAGAGCGACTTGACGTTCTCCGCGTTCTCGGACTTCGATCCGGCCGGCACGAAGTCCGTGATCAAGTGCGACACGAAGAAGATGCCGCCGAAATACTTGCGCGCCTCGCGCATGCAGCGTTGTAGATACAGGATGGCCGGCTGTGCGATGTCACGCGTGTTGATCAAGTGGTGCGCCTCATCGATGACGATGAGATATTTGCATGCCTCCTCGGTCCGGAGCACGCCCTGGTTATAGGCTTTCAGTTGACTCGAGCCGTTGGCAATCATCCCGTCCCACAGCATGTTCATCAAGGAGAACACCTGCGCCTGGAACACTTCGTCCCGTAGGCTCGTCAGGTTCCGGAGCGGGAACGAGACAATGAGCTCCTCGTCGAACCGGTCGATGGAAGAGTGCCCGTCGAAGATGTTGCCATAGTTGTGGACGAGGTTCGTGACGGCGAGCTCGATGTTCTCGAGACGCCGTACCCGGTTCGGACTGATCGCTTCTTTGATCGAGGTGCGTGTGTCGTCCGTGTAGAGCTCACGCCGCACGAGTTTTAAGAAGTCGGAGAACGTCGGGTATCGATTCGCCGGGTGCGTCGTGATCGGTAGTTCACCCTGTTCGTCCCAGAGACCGTGCCGGACGTACAAATCCCGGAGCAGGATCTCGAACTCGTTCGTCTCTTCCTGTGTCGCCGCCGGGTTGATGTAGTGATAGAACACGGCCATCTTTGAGAGGTGCTGCATGAACGAGAGTGCCTCGTTGGCGCTGCCGTCATTATTCGTCACCGTTTTATAGACATGGAGCGGGTTGATGAGCCCGGCCGATCCATCGAGCGCGATTTCTTTCCCACCGAGCTGGCGCACGAGGTCCGAGAACTCGCCCGTGACGTCGAGGATGCGAATCTTGTTGCCCTTGATCGCCTGGTCGAGCACCGTCTTCTTCAATAGCGTCGACTTGCCGGATCCCATCTTGCCGATCATGAGCGCGTTATAGAACTTTCGCTGTTTGTCCTTATGGAACAGGTCGAAGATGACGCTTCCGTTCGTGTCGGTCGTCCCATAATACGTGCCGGTCGCGTCCTGGAGCGACGTGAAGTGGAACGGATAGCCACCAGCGATGGAGAGGGACGGGATCTCTTTCCCACGGCGCCGGTTCGGGAGCTTTTGTTGTTGGTCATAGCTCGTGAACAGGCTCTGCCACTCCCATTCCTGTTCGTTCAGGAAGATCGTCGAGCGGAAGTTCCGGGCCTCGAGCTCCTCCATCACTTCCTGCACCTTCACCTCGAGCGCGTCGAGCGTCTTCGCCTTCACATAGAGGCGCAGATGCAAATATTTCATCGTCTCGCCCTGGGTGATCTGTTCGTATAGCTCGTTCAGTTCCTTATATGTCTCCCGGGCGTCGATGCGGTCGATGTTGTCCTTCGCGTTCTCGAAGCGTGTGTTCTGTTCGGCCATCGACTTGTTGATGGTCTGGATGATCTCGCGCTTGTCGGCCGTCCCGATGTCGAGCGTCGTCAGGACGCCCGGCATGTTCAAAATTGGTTCGAGCCAGTAGTCGTAGACGAGCGACTGATATTTATAGACGTGGAGACACGATAGATAGCCGTCCCCGAGTCGGACGAAGTTGGCGTCGAACTTAATGCCACCCTGCGGCTGGATCCTGGCGATGACGTCGGGGTTATAGCCTTTCTCAATCTTGACGGTCTCCGTATCCTGTTGTTTGGATAACTTGTCACGCAGGCGCTGCCACATGCGCGTCACTCCTTTCTTCAGGCGTCGAGTTGCGGTTTCGTGTTCGGGTTGTTCAATTGATAGAGCACATGCACCTTCTGGTCGAGCGTCAGCTCGCGCATCGGGTTCGAGCGGCGGAGCAGTTTATAGAGGTGCGTCTTCCGCTCGCGTAGCGTCCGCTCGTCGTCGGCATAAAAAAAGAGGAGATAATCGCGATTGGTGCGATGCTCCTCGAGGTATTCGAGCTCCTGCTTTTTCTTGAGTAGAAAGGGCAGGTAGGCCGGTGTCTGATTTTGTCGAATCTGTCGTTCGATGCTGAGCTTCTGCCGTTCGAGACTGAGTGGCGTATTCAGTGGTACGATCTTGAGCGGGTACGTGTACGCCTGGAGTAGATAGGCGAGTGAGAACACGTCATGGTCCTTTTCCTCCTCGTTCAAGGAATAGATGTCCTTCGAGGTGAGCTGGACCATGTCGAGATAGGTTCCGTCGCGCATTTCGAACGCCTCCGTCCCGGTGATGTCGACGACCGGCATCAGTTCGGCGACCGTCGGTTTGACGACGACCTTGTCTTTGACCTTCCGTTTCTCGACCACGTCCTGTTCGTCGAGCCAGGTGCCCGTTCGTCTAGGTCCCTGTAGCGTATCTTCAATGAAAGCCATCTCAATCACGTCCTTTCGTGTGCGCGTCGAGCGCGAGATAGGTGTCTTTCCGTTTGATGAGCGCGTAATAGAGTGCATGGACCATCCGCTTCTGCGGGTTCGTCGCCGGACGGAGCACCATGAACAGCCCGAAGACGACGAGGAAGACCGTGAACGGGATGTGCAGCGCCGAAGGGATGAACGGGAGTGTCACGAGCCGGAGCACGATGAGCCCGACAAGGAACAGGAAGTCATGCAGATAGAGCATCTTATTAATCTTGAGCTCGGTCGTGACCTCGTTAGGGATCCGGTATTTGCGCATGCTCATCACTCCTTCTTCTTAGTGTGTTCAGGCCGCGGTGGCGAGGTCGGATAGATCCGTCGCGACTCTTCATGGTTCTGAGTATGGCGGTGTGTCTGATTCTCACGCACTTGTTCGATGAGCTCGGTCTCGATGTCCTGCACGGTGTCCTGATGGATGGTCCGTCGGGTACGTCCTTGGCGTTTCTCTGTTGCCGAATCATTCGAACCCGTCGTAGATGACGAAGACGGGGATGAGTCGCTCGAATGTGATGCCTCATGATGTGTCGCTGACGTCGCGTCGTTTCTCGCTGTCGATTCATCGTGACGATTACCTGGTCCGGATGTGGTATCGATGGACCCGGTGACCGGTTCGACGGTCGACGAAGTAGGGACTGGGGAATGACCAGAGCTTGAATGATCGTGAATCGACTCCGGTTTTTTCGTCTCCGATGACGTTGTTTGCTGGTCGTGTCCATTTGATTCAGGGTTCGTCGCATGGATTGATTCGGGAGACCGGCGGCTCGACGATTCGTTCACGTGTGAAGACCCGTGCACTTCAAGTTCAGAGTCTTGACCTTTGTTTGGTTGCGCATCGTTCTTCGTATTTGTCGGTTTCTCTTGATCGGTCTGCGTGCGACTTGCGGTTTGATTCGCTTGAGCGATACTGTCTGGAGCGTTTTGTCTCTCGGCGTCCATCCGCTGTGAAGCTTGGCTCGCCGCATCAAGCGGTGTATCCCTTTGCGGCAGGGCATTCGAATCCATCCGAGCCGTCGCGGCCTCATGGAGCGATGGCATCTTCGGTGCGCCTTGTGTGGCACGCGCGACTTTCGAGATCGCGTGGGCACCGGCCGAGGTCACGCCTTTCCCTGCGGCATATGCGCCGAGGGCGACACCCCAGCCCCGTTTGAGCCCGGCATCGATTCCGAACAGCCGCTCGACCATGTTCGGTCCGTCAATCAACGCAACCGAGAAAGCGATGAGGGCGATTAGATAGGCGAACCCGTCCAACGTCTCCGCAAGATAGGCGGTCCCAATCGTATACAACTTGATGGAGACGAAGATCAGGATGATCACAAGGAACGTGTTCAGAATGCTCTGGATGACCTTTTTCGTCTTTTGGCCACTGTGCAGATCGGCCGGTGCGACGAGGATCGCCAAGACATAGTTGAAGGCGAGCTCGAACGAGAGACGCGCCAGTTTGTAGGCGATCGAGAACAACGTGAAGCCCATAATCCCGAGTGTCACGAAGATGGTCAACCAGTTCGGCTGATAGCGGTAGTAATATTGGTTGTTCCACTCGACGCCACTTTGGTCGAGTTTCGAGCTTCCCATCGTTTCACCATTCCAGGTTAGTTTGGACTGAGAGATTTGTTCGCCAGTACTTCCCAAGCGAAATTCATTACTATCGAATACCTCGTTGATATCAATATTTCGTAAATGACTTTGAGGCAAGGAGTTTAAAGCCGCACCTTCCAAACCAGAAAAATCGTTTCGGTCATATTCAATCAAATCATGAATGTTTTCTCGTAAAATCTGATTTGATATCGATTCACTGGAAGAGTTTTCGTCAGAGTTTTGAACTGTGAAATCAATCGCGGTATCACTGAATTCACTTACTTGCGTCATCGTTGGAGATAATAGTCCGAGAATGAGCAACGTGATAAATAGATTGATTAAAAATCCTTCTCGATCAAATTTCTTTTGAAAAATGATGAGATAACCCGTGAATAGGAAGCTAGCAGCTAAAAGAACGTACAAAAAAGGTTGAATCGTAGAAACGAATTCAACCACTTGAGAGTTATTAAAAAATGATTTAGTTAGTAGTATGCTATCAGTCACTTTTTCAAGTCCATCAATCAATACTGCTAAGCCACGTATTATAATCCAACCCATTGAGCGGAGGGCATCCAGTACCAGTGTACTGAGACTAAGGATATCAGTGAACTCTTGTAGCTTATTTACGACTTCGTTATCACCCATAGAATCCCTCCATTCAAAGGCTATTTAATGAAGTTAGTAACTTGATCTTTTAATTCATCCTCTGTAAGGGCAGATACATTTAATTCACGACTGATTTTACCATCAGTAATCTCGTACAATCTGCCACCTTTAAGTTCAGGATGTTCTTGGGTAGAACGCTCTTCAAGATCTTCCCCATTGGGCTGAAATGGATTGAATAAGAGAACATCTTTCTTTTTTTCCGTGGCGACTTCTCGCACAGTATCAACGTAAGCCCCTTCATTACCTTGACTATCGCTGTCTACAAGAACGTATGCACTTTCTTGCTCAGTTTTAATATCTGCAATTTCTTCAACAGAAGTCGTAGAAAGATAATTCGAACTTTCGGCACCACATGATGCTAAAAGTAACGAACTTCCGAGTAGGACACCAATCAAGATTTTCCTCATAACGTTTACCCCTCCGTCAGACGATTTTCCCCTTTAGTAGATCCGCGACTTTCAGGTTGACGCGGAAGTCGAACTTATCTATTAGTGTAACAGTTTTCGGGGTGTCTGAGGTGTCGTCCTGATAGACGGTCAGAAAGCCATCGGTCGTCTGGATATTGAGTACGTCGCCCCGTTCGAGGCGGACGCGTTGCGTCTCGATGATTCTTGCAACGACACGCAATTCGTTCTGAATTCGCTTCTCTCTCGCACTCTCGGCCATGGGTTCGGCCTCCTCTCTACGGTGTACCTTGCTTCAGTTTCTCGAGTCGCTTCGCGATCATCGTGCTCAAAAAGCTCTTCTGGCTGTCGGTGACGTCGTAAACTCCTAGGTTCAGGTTCGTCTCGAACTCAGGGAGAGACATCCCACCGATGTCATGTCCTTCGAACATGGAGCGGAGGATGCTGTCCTGCAGCACATCTCGTACCGTCAAGGACTTATCTTCCTGATTCGAGGGCGTGTTCGCTTCCGTCTCGTCTTCTTTCTGCGTAAAGCGGATTCGAATTTGTTCGAAGTCGA
>Ga0334892_1001270_pt1 | contig 22508 bp, 15 predicted proteins | sample GraSluR3_MG_4_FD_207213 | JGI IMG/M metagenome (GOLD analysis project Ga0334892, IMG submission 207213) | Sludge microbial communities from methane-producing bioreactor in Wageningen University, Netherlands - Granular Sludge_15_04-R3 | ecosystem: Engineered > Bioreactor > Anaerobic >...
CGTCAGGGTTTCCCCCATTGCGCAAAATTCCCCACTGCTGCCTCCCGTAGGAGTCTGGGCCGTGTCTCAGTCCCAGTGTGGCCGTTCATCCTCTCAGACCGGCTACCCATCGTCGCCTTGGTAAGCCGTTACCTCACCAACTAGCTAATAGGACGCGGGCTCATCCGGAAGCGATAGCATTGTAAAGAGGCCATCTTTACCTCGTAAGACTTATGCGGTATTAGCCCTCCTTTCGGAGGGTTATCCCCCACTACCGGGTAGATTCCCACGCGTTACTCACCCGTCCGCCACTGTAGTAGTCTCCCGAAGGAAACGTTCCAGTCAGACTTGCATGTGTTAGGCACGCCGCCAGCGTTTGTCCTGAGCCAGGATCAAACTCTCCGTACTCTTTAAAGGGAAATCAAAAAAGAAGAATCGAAATCCGTCTTTTCTTCATTCCCCCTAAAAGTTACACCTTTAAACTGATTAACTCTTACTATGAGAAATAAGGAAAATCAGGGTTATATCAAACATATGGCTGGGTGCTATAGATTTATCAAAGAACTGATTTGCCCTCTTCGTGAGAACCCTGCGGGTTCTCCCGAGAGAAGGGGCAAATAAGATAGTAACAGAGTTAGCAGGTGTTGTCAAGAAAATATTGATAAAAAAATAATTTTTTTAGGTAACAAACACCTTCTTCTAATTCTGCATTATAAATTATATTACTTATTTCCTTTTTTTTCAACATGCTTTAAATATTTCATATTTATAAGTCTAAAATAACCTTATTTTGTAAAGTATGTGTTACCAAAACATAGCAAACATAATTAATTCCCATATATTCTCGTTCAATTTATTTTTAGCTGATAAAAATTTAATTTGCCAATCCTTAAAATATCGCCGTCTTTTACTACAATATCAGTATTTGGGTTAGTTATTTTTTTATGATTTATCCTTACTCCACCTTGTTTGATTATTCTGATGGCTTCACCGGTGCTAGTAAGAGCTTTGGTCATTTTTACTAATTTTACAATCCATAATTTATTATCACTTAAATCTCTAATAGGAATTAACAATTTTTGCGAATTTTCGGGATCCATCTTTTCCTGAAATACCTGTTCAAAATGATTCTCAGCTTGATTGGCATTACTATATCCGTGATATATTTTTACAATTTCCTTGGCCAGTCTTTTCTTGATATCACGAGGATGAACATTATTCGCTTTAAGATCTTTTTTTATTTGGTTTATTTGCTGTTCGGGAATATCAGTTAATAAACGAAAATATATTTCCATTAATTTATCAGGTATAGACATGATTTTTCCATACATATCATTTGGTTCCTCATTAATGCCAATATAGTTCCCAAGGCTTTTGCTCATTTTTTCCACACCATCAGTACCCTCAATAATAGGCATAGTAATTATAACCTGTGGCTCCTGTCCAAATTCTCTTTGTAAATCCCTTCCAACCAATAAATTAAATTTTTGGTCAGTTCCTCCTAATTCCACATCGGCTTTCAGTGATACAGAATCATAACCTTGCATAAGAGGATACAAAAACTCATGCACACCAATTGGCTTTTTTTCTTGAAATCTGTTGGAAAAATCGTCCCTTTCCAGCATTCTGGCAACTGTATATTTAGAGCATAAATGGATTACATCAACAAAAGATAATTTTCCTAACCAATGGCTATTAAATTCTACAATTGTTTTATTGGGGTCTAATATTTTAAAGACTTGTTCCTTATAAGTTTCGGCATTCTTTTTTACCTCTACCGTTGTCAGCTGTTTTCTAGTCGAAGATCGTCCACTTGGATCCCCTATCATGCCTGTAAAATCACCAATGAGAAAATAAACATCATGACCTAAGTCTTGAAAATGTCTTAATTTTCTTAAACCAACCGTATGTCCTAAATGTATATCTGGGGCACTGGGGTCAAATCCTTGCTTTATACGTAATGGTTTTTTTGATTTTTTAGAATTTTTTAATTTGTTTTTCAATTCTTCTTCTGAAATAATTTCATCAGTTCCTCTTTTAATTATTTTCATTTCCTCAGATAAATCCATATTATCCCCTCTCGTCTTCTATATGATTTACTATATTTGCAATAAATTCTATAAATTCTTAACTATAATGTATTATCCCAATAAAATACATATAAAAATAAGTCTTTTTATTATTTAGCTCTATACAACCAGATTTTTCTCTTTATTAGAATCAGCAATAACGGGTAGCCAATTATGAAACAGGCAATTGTCTGTCCTATAGTAATATAGGCAACTGTTAGCCAGTATGGAATTTCAAATAATAAATGTAAATATAAGCTTATACCAAGTGCATTAATTATAATAGGCGGAACAGGGGCTAAAAAAGGTTTAGTTGTATTATATGTTATAATAGCTGCTAATAATGTAAAAAAACTGCCACCAATAACATCAATTATACCAAGCCCTCCCCAAATATTTGATAATATGCACCCTAAAAATAATCCACCAATAGCAGCCGGATCAATAAAAGGCAATACTGTTAATGCTTCAGCAATTCTAATCTGGAAAGGTCCAAAACTAATTGGTGCAAAAATAATATTTATGGTAACATATATTGCAGCAATTAATGAAATGCGTACCATATAATTCAAACTAAACAAATCAATTTCCCTTTTTTTAAAAAACTTAAATAATTATAGCACATTTATATTTAGTTAAAAAGATTGACAATGTATATTATTATTAATATATAGAGAATATAGATTAATCAGATTGTATATATTTAAAAAATTAGTAAAAAGTTAAAATTTTAATCTGTAATAAATGGTTCTGATATGAGTAAGAAAAAAACAAAAAAAACAAAAAATAATTCTTTCTACAAAAAAATAATATTTATTAGTTTATTCTTATTTGTCTTATCATTTTTAATATCATTTGCCCTTTTAGTTTCCTTTTCCAACCAAAAAATGGTAGATATAGTTAAAACTAGTAATTTTATTAACCCTATTACCAGTAAAGTTTATGATATTAATGGAAAATTAATAACAGAATTTTTTCAGGAAAACCGAACGCCAATTTCTTTATCAGAAATTCCCACACACCTCATCAGTGCTTTTATTGCTATTGAAGATACTTACTTCTATAATCATTATGGAATAAGCATTCGTGGTATTATCAGAGCAATGGTTGAAAATGTCAAGGAAAGTGGAAGAATATTTCAAGGTCAGGGAGGCAGTACAATAACTCAACAGCTTGCTGTTAATACATTTTTAACAAGGGAAGAAACTTTGTCTCGCAAAATACAGGATGCACTCCTTGCCTTACAAATTGAGAGAACTTTTACTAAAAATGAAATACTTGAAATGTACCTTAATTTAATTTACTTCGGTCATGGAGCCTATGGTGTTGTATCAGCATCAGAAATGTACTTTAATAAAGATGTTGCAGATCTTTCTTTGGCTGAAAGTGCTTTACTGGCAGGAATACCAAGAAGACCATATTATTACTCTCCTTTTATTAATATAGAATCTTCTTTAAATAGAAAGAATGTAATCTTAAAAAGAATGTATGACCTGGGTTATATAGATGAATCCGAATATCAACAAGCTAGAGACGAAGTAATTACATTTAGTCATAATAGAGAAAATATTGAAATCGCACCTCATTTTTCCAGCTACATTCGTACACAGTTACTCGAACAATATGGTGTAAATATGGTTTTTAAAGGTGGACTAAAAATCTACACCACACTTGATTTGGAATTACAACGAAAAGCACAGGAGGCTTTTTTAGACAGCGGCAGGGAAGGTGCATTAATTGCTGTAGATCCTCAAACAGGCTATATAAAAGCAATGGTTGGTGGGAAAAATTATGAAGAGAGTGAATTTAATAGGGCAACCCAGGCTTACAGACAACCAGGATCTGCCTTTAAAACATTTGTTTACTTAACGGCATTAGATAAAGGTCTTTCTCCAAGCTTAATTATGGAGGATGCTCCAATTAGTTACGAAAATGGCTGGTCTCCGGAAAACTATGAGAATGAATTTAGGGGATTTGTTACATTAAGAGAAGGTTTTGAGGACTCTATTAATATTATTGGGGTTAAATTATTAGAAAGAGTTGGTGTCCGAGATGTAATTCAGAATGCTGAAAAAGCCGGAATTACTAGTTCCTTACGAGCAGATCTCTCCTTAGCGTTAGGAACCTCTGAAGTAACTCCATTAGAAATGGCTTCCGCATATGCAACAATAGCAAATATGGGAACATATGTAGAACCGATTTCCATTTTAAAAATTGAAGATCATAATGGCAAGGTATTGGAGCAAAACAATGTAGTAAGCAAAAAAGTTTTTACAGAAGAAGTATGTTACACATTAACTAAATTAATGGAAGGTGTCATAAATAGAGGAACTGGCTGGAACGCTGATATTGGAAGACCGGCTGCGGGTAAGACGGGTACAACTAATGAATGCATAGACGCCTGGTTCGTTGGTTTTACGCCTGAATTGGCCTGCGCTGTATATATAGGTAATGATGATAGAAGAACACTGGGTAACAAAATGACCGGAGGTGTGGTCGCGGCTCCTATATGGCATGATTTTATGTTAAATGCATTGCAAGATAAACCTGTAAAAAATTTTCAAAAACCATCTAATGTTGTAGAAATTAATGTATGTAGCAAAACTGGACTTCTGCCCGGAAATCAATGTAGTGAAATATTAAAAGTAGCCTTTATTGCGGGTACAGAACCCCGTGGAGTATGCCAGGGAGATGTCATTTCGACTTCACCTAATATTGACAGTGAACCATTATTCCCTACACCACAAGTACCACGAGAGAATATTCCTGTGATAGAAGGTGAAAAGAAATTTCCACTATTGGAAGAAATTGATATTTTAAAGCAGGATATCGATCCCGAGGATGTACCACAGGAAGAGAAAAAGGAAGACACATTGCAATCATTAGTTGAAGAATTAAAAAGAAGATTAGAAAGCAGGGATTAAGCTTTTATTTTTTCTTTAAAAAATATAAAGCAGTTTAAAAATAAACAACTGTAACCCCTTCTCCACCCTCGTATAATTCCCCATAACGATATGATTTTACATAAGATAACTGGTTTAATAATTGGTTAACATAGTTTCTCAATATACCTTTGCCTTTTCCATGTATTATATACACTGGGGATACATTTAAAAGGAAAGCATCGTCTAAATACTTTTCTAATTTTATTTTCGCATCATTTACTGTCATCTGTCTTATATTTATTTCATTTTTAAACTCAGCCTTCTTTTCCAATCTGTTTTTATCATATGAGCTAATTGAAAAGTTGTGTGTTTCAATATATCTCTCTTCATTTGATATCTTCTTGTTAATTTTCTCAATATCATCAAAAGGTATGCTCATCTTTATCTGATTAACCTGTATTAAACATTGTTCCTTTTTATGATTATTTTCTATTACAATTCCTTCCATGTTGAGACTTTTAATTAACACAACATCTCCAACAGATAATAATTTTTTATTTTCCTTTTGTTTTTCATTAATTATTATTTTTTCTTTTATTTCTTTATATAAATCTTTTAAATTTCTATATTCATCGTTGTATTTTTCAAAATTAATATTTTTTCTTTTTAAATTATTAATAATTTCTTTTGCTCTCTTTTCTGTTAAAGAAATAATATCTTCTGCTTTTCGATACGCATCCTGTATAATCTTTTCTTTTTCTTTTTCAAATTCAATATTCTTTAATTTCAATTCTTTTTTTAGTACTAAGCTTTCTTCTCTTTCCCTTTCTGTTATTTTTAAATTGTCAGCCATTATACTTTTATCTCTTTCCATCTTTCTAATCATGTTTTCCAAATCTGCTTTTTCTTTATCTAAATATTTCTGGGCACCCTTAATTACTAATTCCTCTAAACCTAACTTTTGAGCAACAGAAAAAGCGCAACTTTTTCCTGGAAGACCTATTGTTATTTTATATGTTGGCTGAAGGGTTTCTTCGTCAAATTCCATTCTGGCATTCATTACTCTATCGGTCAAATAAGCATATGCTTTTATACTATCATGATGAGTACTACTTATTATTTTTGTACCCTTTTTCCTCAAAGAATCGAGTATTGCCATACTTAGAGCAGATCCTTCTGAGGGATCTGTACCGGAACCCAATTCATCCAATAAAGCTAATGTGTTATCATCAGAATCTTTAAGTATTTGTATAATATTTTTCATATGTGCAGAAAATGTACTTAAATTTTGTTCTATACTCTGCTCATCTCCAATATCTGCAAATATTTGCCTAAAAATAGCCATTTCACTATCAATACCGGCAGGAATATGCAAACCTGACTGAGCCATCAGACATAGCAAGCCAACTGTTTTTAAAGTAACTGTTTTTCCACCGGTATTTGGTCCTGTTATAACAAGTACATCAAAATTCTCACCTATTTCAATATCAATGGGAATAGCGCTATCTTTTAATAAAGGATGTCTTGCACTTTTTAGATTAATAATTCTTTTATTATTAATTCTTGGTTCATTTCCACTTATTTGAATACTATACTTAGCTTTTGAATGAATTAGATCTATCTCACCTAAATTATGGTATGACTCAACAATGTCTGCTCCATTTTTTCCGACTAATGCGGTTAATTTTTGTAATATTCTGAATTCTTCTTTTTCTTCTTCAGTATAAAATTCCCTTAACTGATTATTTAACTCTAATACTGCTAATGGTTCTACAAAATAAGTTACACCACTTTCTGACTTATCATGCACTATACCCGGAAACTTACCCTTTTCCTGTTGTTTTATGGGCAAAACAAACCTGCCTTGGCGAATCGTAATAATATCATCTTGAATCGAAGAACGGTTCCTGGGATCTCTCAAAATATTCTCTAATCTATCACGTATTTTCTTTTCTGTATTTCGGATATTTCGCCTTACTTTCTTTAATTCCGGACTTGCTTCATCCACAATTTCTGCATCTTCGTTAATACATCTTTTTATTTCCTTTTCCATCAAGCGAAAAACCTTTAAATTGTTTATTTTTCCTTTAATACTCGGATATTTCTGTTCTTCAAAAGAATTAAAATATTCTTTTACTAAATAAATACACTCCAGTACCTTATTAATAATTAAGAGTTTCCTTACAGAAATAATACTTCCCTGAATACGGGCTTTTTTAACATCATCCTCTATGTTACCCAATGGTATCAGGGGCAGTCTTCCCTGATTTTCTATTATATTTTTCATCTCAGTAGTTTCTATTTGCATTTGACATGCATTAGAATAGTCATTGGAAGGCATCAGTTCCTTTAAATGCCTTTCACCTGAGTGTGTTAGTAAATTCTTCTTTAATATTCCCTTTATTTTATTATATTCTAAAACTTTAAAAAGATGGCTATTCATAAATGTACCCACAATATTTCAGATAGTAATAATCTTCAGTTAAATAATTTTTTTAATCGATTCCATGTCAAATTGAAAATGATTAGGCATCCATTCCCTTAATGAATTATACACTATTATTAATCCTTTCAAGAAAAATTCAGCAAATATTGATTCCTTGATTTGATAATTTATTTCAAGAGGCAGGGGAATAAAATTAACAATAAACAACAGTAAACCAACAATTATAGCTCCCCTAATAAATCCGAATAAAGCTCCACCAAGATTATTTATCCAGTTAAGCAGGAGTAATGCAGTTATATGACTTAGCAAATACTCAAATAAACGAAAAGTCATAATGACAGCTATAAATATTAGAATAAAGCTAAGAATATGTGATAGAGGCTGGTTCCATTTAAATTGTTTCATTAAAAATGAACTTAAATCGGCATACCAAAATATTGCAATAAATATTGCTGCAATTAGCCCAACCAGCGTCAACACCTCTGCAATAATACCTCTTTTAAAGCCTAAAAAAACATTAAATAAGATAATAACAAGAATTATTATATCAACCCAGTTAATTATTTTATATTATCCCCCTCTATTCTTCATAAGTTTGGAGAATGACTATTTATTTTCTTAATTCTGCCATAAATTCGCTATTTAGCTTTATTTTAACATTTTCCATCATTTTGTCGACTTCTTCATCAGTTAATGTTCGATCTTTTGATTGAAATATAATTGAAAATGCTACACTCTTGTTTCCCGTCTTGACCTGCTTGCCCTTAAAAATATCAAATAGTTCCACTTTCCTTATAATCTTTGGATTAACTCCTATTATTGTTTTTTTTAAATCGTCAACTAAAACCTGTTCAGGAACAACAATAGAAATGTCTCTGTTCAAAGAAGGATACTTTGGTAGCGGTTCAAATACTATATCAAGTGTTACCTTAGAATACAATACAGAAAAATCTACCTCAAAAAGGAATACATCTTCAGGAATATCTAAAATATCAGACAAATTCTTACTTACTTTACCAAATCTTCCAATTTCTTGATTATTAAATTTGATTATTCCATTTTCCTTCATATTAAATACAGGGAAAGATCCCCGGGTATATGAAATATTTTGAATTTGGAGACCATCAAACAGTTTATCCAATATTCCTTTTAAATAAAATAAATCCCATTTCTCATTCTTTTCCCATATATTTCCCCTTCCGGTTTTCACAACACCACCGGCAATGTTTAATTTTTCAACAGGCAATATGTTATTTTCTATATTCCCGTTATTTAAAAATACCTTTCCGACTTCAAAAATCTTTACTTCATCTGCCATATGGTTAATATTCCACTGAATTGTTTTTAATATTCCGGGCAATAAAGTTGTCCTCATGATCGTTTGATCCTGTATTAGTGGATTCAGTAAATTAACAGTTTCTCTTAACGGATGAGAATTCGGCAAACCCATCCATTCAAAATATGATGAAGTCATCATACTATAATTAATTGTTTGGTACATTCCACAACCTATCAAGATATCAATAATTTTATCAATAATCTTATGTCTTTCACTTTTTCCTTTTTGAATAACAGTAGATTTAAATGTAGTTGTAGGAATATTCTCATAACCATAAATCTTTATAATCTCTTCAATAATATCAACATCTTTTTGAATATCTCCTCTGTAGGTTGGGGGGATTATTTCTATTGAAGTATAATCCTTGCTAATTATATTAAAATCTAATCTTTTAATAATGGTATCTATTTGTTTTTTTGTTTCAGCAACAGATTTTGCTATTTTGACACCAGTGACTCTTTCAATTTTGTCGTAGTTTAATTTAATATTCTTACTGATTGTCAATTCTTTACTTTTATGGTCTACTATACCGCTAAGAATTTTACCTCCAGTGATATGTTTTATTAAGGAAGCTGAGCGATTCAATGCATATATTTGGCCATCAGGATCAATTCCTTTTTCAAACCTATTTGAGGCATCAGTTCTAAGAGAGAAGTACCTGCTGGTCTTTCTGTTATTTGCTGGTTTGAAATATGCTGATTCCAGAAAAACATCTTTTGTATAATCCTTTATTTCTGAATTCTCGCCTCCCATTACTCCAGCAAGGGCAATTGCTCTTTCCTCATCTGCAATTACTAAGTTTTCTTCGGTCAGCAATCTTTCTACACCATCTAATGTATTAAATTTTTCACCTTTGTAAGCTCGTCTAACAATTATTTTTTTGCCATGAATATATTCTAAATCAAATGCATGAAGAGGTTGCCCTGTTTCCATCATTACATAATTTGTAACATCAACAACATTATTAATTGGTCGGATGCCTAATAAAAATAGTTTCCATCTTAGCCAGAAAGGTGAATCTTTAATTTTTAAACCTTTAACAACCCTACCTGCGTATCTAGGGCATAATTCTTTGTCATCCACTTGAACTGATATTTTTCCTTCCAGATTTTCTTTATCTTCCTCAATTTTCGCTTCAGGAATATGGATCTCTTTCCCCGTAAAAGCAGATATTTCCCTGGCAATACCAATGATGCTCATTAAGTCCGGCCGATTTGAAAATATTTCAAAATCAAAAATTACATCATTCTTAATATTCTCCAAATTAGAAATCTCTTCACCTAAAGGAAATTTGCTGTTTAAAATTAAAACACCAGGTGATTTGCTTTTTTCCAGTCCTAATTCAGAAGCGGAGCAAATCATTCCGTTTGATAATACTCCCTGTATTGTCTTTGCTCCTAATCTGCCAATCCCCGGTAAGATAGCAGATTCGGTTGCTAAAGGAACTCTATCGCCTATTTTAATATTTTTAGCTCCACACACAACTTCTATTTCTTGATTTTTTATATCTACATTACATATATACAAATTATTATTTTTTTTATGAGCCCTGATATTTATTATTTCTCCTACAACTACACCTTTAACGCCCTCAAGTATTTTTTTTCTTCTTTCAGCCACAATGCCATTCATTGAAAGTCTATCTGCCAGTTCATTGGGAGTTAATTCAATATCTATATATTCTTTTAATAAATTATATGATACCTGCATATCACCATTCTCCTCTCATCATAGTTCCAACTTACTTAAACTGTTTCAAAAATCTTATATCATTCTCAAAAAACAAACGAATATCATTAATACCATATTTCAACATGGCTATTCTTTCAGCGCCCATTCCAAAGGCAAATCCAGTAAGCTTCTTTGAGTCATAACCCGCCATTTCCAGGACATTAGGATGAACCATTCCTGCTCCCATAATTTCAAGCCAACCGGTATATCCACATGACCGGCAGCCTTTTCCTTCGCATAAACCACATGATACATCAACTTCTGCGCCTGGTTCTACAAAAGGAAAGTAACCAGGTCTAAATCTTACCTTGCGGTCTTTCCCAAATATTTGCTGACAAAATTCAGTAATAACCCCTTTTAAATCGCTAAATCTAATACCTTTATCTACTGCTAATCCTTCAATCTGATAAAACATTGGCGAATGTGTACTATCGATTGCATCTCTTCGGTAACACTTACCGGTTGAAATCATGCGAATCGGCGGGGGTTGATTCTCCATAGTCCTAACCTGCATTGGAGATGTTTGTGTTCTAAGTAAGATTTCTGTTGTGATATAAAAAGAATCCTGATCATCTCTTGCAGGATGATCTTTAGGGATATTTAACCCTTCAAAATTGTAATAATCCAGTTCTATTTCAGGACCATCAACAAAATTAAATCCCATACCTAAAAATATTTCTTGTGTTTTTCTAAGTATTAATTCAATTGGATGTAGTGAGCCGATTTTAAAAGTTTTACCGGGAATAGTGATATCAAATATATCTTCTGTTTTATTTTTTTTAGTTAAAGAAATGTTTTCCTCCTCAGATACTATTTTTTGAATCTCCTTTTTTGTTTTATTAAGCAATTGGCCAATTTTCGGCCTTTCCTCTTTTGGCAATAAGGATATTTCCTTCAGCATTTTGGCAATATAGCCTTTTCTTCCTAAATATTCATTTTTTAACTTTTCTATTTCATCTGTATCCTTTTTTAAAGATATATCATCATCAAATTGTTTTCTAAGCTTTATTATTTTTTCTATCATATTTTCCAAAATATATACCTCCTCATAAAAAAAAGAAGTTTACAATTTTCACCTTTTAAAGGGACGAAAATTGTAAACTTCTCCGCGTTACCACCCTTTTTGATTTGTTTAAATACAAATCCAAACTCTTATTTTTTTTAACGGAAAACCCGTCCAAGCCTACTTATAATTTTCAGCTGGCATATTTAAAGCGAAATTCGATAAAACATATAAGTATATGACTTACAATTTACAATGTTTTATCTACTATCTTTATAATTTTATCTATTTATTTAATATTTTAACTATTATCACCTGAAACAGCAAGCTTTGATAGCTGTGAAAAACCCTTTTCGTGATTTACAGCCATTTCTGCTAATATTTTTCTGTTTATTTGTATATTGGCTTCCTTCAAAGCTTTCATTAACTTGCTATAAGATATTCCCTCATTTTTTGCAGCAATACCGATACGGGTAATCCAAAGTCTTCTAAAATCTCTTTTTCTTGCTTTACGATCACGATAAGAATACGATAGAGATTTTCTTACCGCGTCTTTTGCAGTTCTTAGTAATTTACTTTTTCCGCCCCAGTAACCTTTGGCAGATTTTAATATCTTTTTTCTTCTATTTCTAGAAGCTACATTATTAGTTACTCTTGGCATAGGTCTCTCCCTTGTGATTGATTATTAAATTGATTCATGCACTGACTGACAATTTACACTTCTTATTTATTATTTGATTTTATTAAATATAAATTAACAATATAACATTAAATACTATTGATAAGGCAATAATCGCTTGATACGCTTACTATCACTCTTATCAACCATAGTTAATTTTGCCAATTGTCTTTTTCTCTTTGGCGCTTTTTTTGTTAAAATATGACTCTTGTAAGCTTTTGAGCGCTTTATCTTGCCTGTTGCTGTTAATTTAAAACGTTTTGCAGCACCACGATGCGTTTTCATTTTTGGCATGTTCACTTATCCTCCGTTATTAATATTATACTACCTGTAATCTGTAATTAATTATTTTTATTAGAAATAAGAATTAAAGTCATATTTCTGCCCTCTAATTTCGGTTTTTTTTCAACTTTAGAGATTTCATTTGCTTCTGTTGCAACTCTTTCGAGGAGTTCTCTTCCTGCATCAACAAATTTCATTTCTCTACCCCTGAACATTACAGTTACTTTAACCTTGTTTCCTTCTTTTAGAAATTTATGAATATTTTTAGTCTTAAATTCATAATCATGTTCCCCTATATTGGGTCTCATCTTGATTTCCTTAAGGCCGGTGTTTTTCTGTGTCTTTTTCCCTTGTTTTAATCTTTTTTCCGAAGTATACCGATATTTCCCATAATCCATTATCCTGCAAACAGGGGGATCTGCATCAGGGGAAACTTCTACCAAATCAAGGTTATTTTTTTGTGCTTCTTCTAATCCTTTTTCCCAATCGACTATTCCAAGCTGCTCACCATTGTGATTTATTAATCGGATTTTTTTGGCTTTAATTCCACGATTCACACGAAATTCAGATTTTGACTTTATTTCAAATTCCTCCTTCTATACTTCAATTTATTATTTTTTTTCTTTATACTTGTTAGAAATACCTGCTAAAAGACTATAGCATAATGTTTTTTTTTAGTCAACTTTGTTGTTAATATCTATTTAAAATTAAAGAAAAAAATATTTTATGGCAATTTTTTATTATCAATTTCTTCTTTAATTTCATTTATAAAATCAGTTATGGTAGATGAGCCTTGATCGCCTTTGCCTTGTTTTCTAACATTAACAGTATCTTTATCAATCTCTTTATCACCAAAAATTAACATATAGGGTATTTTCCCCATTTCTGCATTCCTTATCTTTGCACCAATTTTTTCATTATTATCATCTATCTCTACTCTGATATTAGAATTAGAAAGAATTCTTTCTAATTTTCTACCATATTCAATATGCCTATCTGCAATAGGCAGCAAACGAACTTGAACTGGTGCAATCCAAGTAGGTAAAGACCCGGCATATTGTTCAATGAGAATCCCAATAAATCTTTCCAGACTTCCAAGTATTGTTCTATGTAACATCACAGGTCTTTCTTTTTCACCATCAGGGTTTATATAGTATAGATCAAATAGTTCCGGCATTTGGAAATCAAGCTGAATAGTACCACATTGCCAGCTTCTCCCCAGGCAATCTTTTAAGTGAAAATCAATTTTTGGACCATAGAATGCCCCATCCCCTTCATTTATTTTAAATTCTAAATCCTTACTTTCCAAAGCTTCTTTCAAGCTGTTTGTTGCTTTTTCCCAAACTTCGTCTGAACCCATGGCATTTTCTGGTTTTGTACTCAATTCTATATGGTAATTAAAACCAAAAGTCTTATAGAAATATCCTTCAAGATCAATAAGCTTTTGAACTTCTTCTTTTATTTGGCAGGGCCTCATATATATATGTGCATCATCCTGAGTAAATGAACGCACACGGAATAAACCATGAAGGACGCCTGACATCTCATGTCGATGAACCAACCCTAATTCTGCAATTCTAAGGGGTAATTCCTTATAACTGTGTAATCTGTTTTTATAAACTAAAATACCTCCGGGACAATTCATTGGCTTAACGGCAAAATCCTGGTTATCTATTTTTGTAAAATACATGTTTTCTTTGTAATGATCCCAATGTCCTGATTTTACCCAAAGAGACTTATTTAGAATTATAGGTGTTTTAATTTCGTGATAACCGTGCTTTTTGTGTTCATCTCTCCAAAAGTCTTCCAGTAAATTACGAATTATCATACCCTTAGGATGAAAAAACGGAAATCCGGTTCCTTCCTCCTGGAAGCTGAATAAATCTAATTCCTTTCCGATTTTCCTATGATCTCTTCTTTTTGCCTCTTCTATCATCTTTAAGTAATGATTTAGAGCATCTTTTGAATCAAAAGAAATCCCATATATTCTTTGCAACATCTTATTTTTTTCATTACCCCTCCAGTAAGCACCGGCAAGATTTAATAGTTTAAAAGCCTTAATTTTTCCAGTCGATGGAATATGAGGCCCTCGACAAAGATCTATAAAATCACCCTGCTCATAAATAGTAACTTCATCATCTGGAATATCTTCTATTAACTCAATTTTATATTTTTCGCCTCTCTGCTTAAAAAGATTAATGGCTTCATCTTTTTTCATTATTTTCTTTTGAAATGGTATATTTTTCTTTACAATTTCTTTCATCTTTTTTTCAATAATCTTCAGATCATCAGGAGTAAAAGTATGTTTAGTATCAAAGTCATAATAAAACCCTTCATCTATTGCAGGTCCAATTGCTAATTTTGTATCGGGAAATAATGACTGTACTGCTTGTGCCATTACATGGGATGAGCTATGAAAAAATATATCTTTCCCCTGTTCAGAATCAAAGGTAATAACATCAACTTTATCACCTTCTACAGGTTTTTCGTAAAGGTCCTTTTTTATTCCATTTACATTGACAGCTAAGGCTTTTTTTGCTAATTTGGAATCTTTTGACTTTATAATATCATAATAGGTTGAATAGGTTGATTTGTCATCAACCATCACTTCTCTTTCACCTTCTATATTTAACTTTATACTGACCATTTTATCCCCCCCTAAAACAAAAAAACTCACGTTTGATTACATGAGAATTTGTTAACTGATAAGCATTGAATAATTCAGAAACGTTCCTGTTTATTTAACCTTTCTAATTAATGTAATATATATACATAAACAAATGGTGGGCGGTACTGGGATTGAACCAGTGACCTCTTCCGCGTCAAGGAAGCATTCTTCCACTGAACTAACCGCCCACTTTTGTGTTTTTCTTTTTATATATAGATGGAGGCGGCACTCGGATTTGAACCGAGGATGAAGGATTTGCAATCCTCTGCCTTCCCGCTTGGCTATGCCGCCTCATTTATAAATATTATATAAAATGGAGCGGAAAACGGGATTTGAACCCGCGACCCTCGCCTTGGCAAGGCGATGCTCTACCACTGAGCTATTTCCGCAAACAAATTACTGGTGCCGAGACCCAGAGTTGAACTGGGGACACGTGGATTTTCAGTCCACTGCTCTACCAACTGAGCTATCTCGGCTGGATATAATTTTAAGAATTTAAGTTTTTAGATGGCGGGGTCGACGGGATTTGAACCCGCGATCTCCTGCGTGACAGGCAGGCGTGTTAAACCGAGCTGCACTACGACCCCTTATTAAAAAATATGGTAGGCGGAACAGGGCTTGAACCTGTGACCCCTGGCTTGTAAAGCCAGTGCTCTCCCAACTGAGCTACCCGCCCAAGTTATCTTCACAAACCGGCAAGCTCTATTATAACATCTCTTTTTTTCTTTGTCTATAAAAAATCTATCTAAAATTTTATAGTTTTTTTATTTTATAGTTATTTTTTAAAATTTTATTGATATCTTTGCAATTTAGTATAATGGCTAAAACGGTATATCGTCTTCACCATTATTGTCTTCAACATTTTCCTTCCCTTGGCCAGAGTTTTCATCAACATAATCATTATCGGAAAAATCCTTATTGTCGTTATTGGAATCCTTCATGTAATCTAAAAACTGTACACTTCTTGCATTGATTTCATATGAAACTCTTTTATTTCCTTCCTTATCCTGCCAGTTATTAGACCTTAACTCTCCGTTAACAGCAACCCTTTTTCCTTTCTTCAGGAATTGAGAGCAATGTTCAGCCTGTCTACCCCAGGCTGAAACGTTTATAAATAGAGTGTCTTCGATATTATTTCCTTCTTGATTCCTAAAACTTCTATTAATAGCAAGTCCAAACTTACAAACTGCTGTACCCGCTGGAGTGTATCTTAACTCCGGGTCTCTTGTCAATCTTCCTATTCCTGCAAAACAATTTAAATCACCAAAAGATGCCATAAAATAAATCCTCCCTTTTTTAAAACTACAGATAAATTCATCTCTACTTCACTACTATATTTACTAACTTACCTGCTACATATATAATCTTAACAATTTTCCTATCATTAATCCATTTTTTTACTTTTGGTAATTCAATAATTTTCTCTCTTATATCGGCTTCACTAATATCAGATAAAACTTTTATCTTATCTCTCAATTTACCATTTATTTGCACAACAACAGTGATTTCATCTTCTTTTAAGTCTTCAATACTGTATTTTGGCCATGGCTCTAAATATATACTTTCACTATTACCTATTTCGTGCCATAGTTCTTCACAAAAATGAGGAGCTATGGGATTAAGCAATTTTATAGTTGTTTCTATTGCTTCCTTGATTACTGCCTTTCTCTCCTGACTCAACTCTGATATTTTAATATTAAAAGCATACAAATTGTTGACCAGTTCCATAATGGCACTTATTGCTGTATTAAAATGAAATCTTTCTTCAATATCTTCGGTTACTTTCTTAATAGTCTGATGTGTTTTTCTTTTTAGCGATTTTACATCATTGCTTAGACTTACACCGGATACATTGATATAATCTTTTTCATCAAAAAGACATTTATATTGATAAACAAGTCTCCATACCCGATTTAAAAAGCGTGATGCCCCTTCAATACCTTTATCACTCCATTCCATATCAACTTCTGGAGGACTTGCAAATAATATCATTACTCTGGTTGCATCAATACCATATTTTTCAAATATATCACCAGGTGTAACTACATTACCTTTGGATTTTGACATAGCAGCACCATCTTTGCATACCATTCCCTGTGTAAAAAGACGTTTAAATGGCTCTTTAAAATTAATATACCCCATATCATTTAATGCTTTTACAAAGAAACGAGAGTAAAGTAAATGCAGAATTGCATGTTCTACTCCTCCGATATATTGGTCGACAGGCATCCAATAATGCAATTCTTCTTTATCAAAGGGTTTGTCCTTCAATTTTGGAGAGCAAAATCTTAAATAATACCATGATGAACATACAAAGGTATCCATCGTATCAGTTTCTCTCTTAGCTGGTTCCCCACATTTTGGACATTTTGTATTCAAGAATTCTTTGCTTGACAATAAAGGAGACAGTCCTGTTGGCTTAAAATCTACATCGTCAGGTAAATAAACAGGTAAATCAGTTTCGGGTATCGGAACAATACCACATTTATCACAATAAACTATTGGAATAGGAGCACCCCAATAACGTTGCCTTGAAATCAACCAATCCCTTAAGCGATAATTAACTTCTTTTTTTCCAAGTTCTTTATCTTCCAGATATTTGATAATTACATCGATTGCCTTTAAATTCGGTAATCCATTAAACTGACCTGAGTTTACTAAAATACCTTCTCCTGGATATGCATTCTCAATGTCATCATATGAAATTTCTTTATTCTTCGGCTTTATTACAGTCCTTACAGGAAGACTGTATTTTCTGGCAAACTCTAAATCTCTCTGATCATGAGCAGGTACTGCCATAACCATTCCAGTACCATATTCCATAAGAACATAATTGGCAACCCAAATTGGTACTTTTTCCTGATTCATAGGGTTAATGACATATCTGCCTGTGAAGCAACCAAGTTTTTCAGCGGTAGCCAGGTCCTTTTCAGTCAAATTATTCCTGGCAACTACTTCTTTAAAAGCTTTTACTTCCTTTTCATAATCAGTCCCTTTTGTTAATTCTTCTATGATCGGGTGCTCTGGAGAAAGGACAAAAAAAGTAACACCAAAAAGAGTATCAGGCCTTGTTGTAAATACAGAAAGAGTTTTATTGCTACCGGCAATTTCAAACTTAACCTGTGCCCCTTCACTTCTTCCTATCCAGTTCTTTTGCATAGTTAAAACTCTTTCAGGCCATTCTTCCAATAATTCCATATCATCTAAAAGCTGTTGGGCATAATCGGTAATCTTAAAAAACCATTGAGACAATTCTTTTTTTATTACTTCTGAACCGCACCTCTCACAACCACCATTTACAACCTGTTCATTTGCAAGAACAGTAGCACATGAAGGACACCAGTTAACTACAGCCTTTTTTTTATAAGCTAATCCATTTTTGAATAATTGTAAAAACATCCATTGCGTCCATTTATAATAATCAGGACTGCAGGTGGAAATTTCCCTGTTCCAGTCATATGTAATTCCCATTGATTGGAGTGTATTTTTCATTTTTTGAATATTGTTTCGAGTCCATATTGCAGGATGTATCTGGTTTTTTATGGCAGCATTCTCAGCAGGTAGACCAAAAGAATCCCACCCCATCGGATGTAAAATATTAAACCCACGACTATGTTTATAACGAGCTACTACATCTCCTATGACATAATTTTTTACATGTCCCATATGCGGTTCACCAGATGGATAAGGAAACATTTCCAGTACATAATATTCTTTTTTATTTTTGTCTATACTGCTCTCAAAATAATTTTGTTTATTCCAATACTTCTGCCATTTACTTTCAACTTTTTTATAATCATATACTTCTTTCATTTATTTGCACTCCCTTAAAATAGAAAAACCCGTCACCTGTAACTTAAAATTACAAGGGACGAGATTTCCCGTGGTACCACCCTTTTTTAGTAGATTATATGGTGGAGCTGGCGGGAATCGAACCCGCGACCTCCTCCACGCCAAGGAGGCACTCTCCCAACTGAGCTACAGCCCCATCTACCCTCTTTTTATTACCATTTAACGCTTGGTAGCGTCCTGAATTACTTTAGTATTGTTCTTATTGTATATATGGTTAGGATATTTCATTCAGACATTTAAAAACAGGTGAGTTTTTTTGAGATAATAAATCAGTTTTCACCAATACTGACTCTCTACATTATTACATCTCAATATATTTCCTGTTATCATATTTGTTGATTTAAAACTTTAACCATTATAAATAATGTATTTTGAAAAGTCAATTATTAAGTAATAAGAAATCCATAAATAGATTAAAATAATAAAAAGTCTGTTAAATAAATAAGTGCAGGTATCTATTAAAAAATAAACATTCCTGCACTCATAATAAGTTTTAACATTTTAAAATAATTTTTGAATATATTCCAATAAATTTAGCAGTTCCTACTCGTCCCCGCCTAGCCACCATATTACTCCAACTACAGCTGCGATTATGGCAGCAATCCAATACCATTCCAAATCTCCGAATAAGCCCATATAAATTACACCTCCCTTTTATATTATTTATTATCTTGCTTTTATTATATTAATAAGAATAAATTTAAACAAGTCTTTTTGCAAAAATTATTTTTAATTATCTTCTCTCTTACAGCATTTTTATTTTTATGCTTCTTCTTCACTTTCGCGCTTTGCCTGTTCTATAATATCCTGAGCAATCTGAGAAGGAACTTCTTCATAATGAGAAAATTTCATTGTATAAGTACCTCTACCTTGTGTAATAGAGCGTAAATCTATAGAATAACGAAAAATCTCTGCCTGTGGAACCTGTGCTTTTATCAATTGTTTCCCTTTTTCATCTTCATCCATGCCCATAATTTTTCCTCTTTTACTGTTTAAATCACCAATAATATCTCCCATATAATCTTTTGGAATTGTCACTGTTAAAGTATATATTGGCTCTAGTAAAACAGGATTGGCTTCAGCGGCACCTTTTTTAAATGCCATAGATCCGGCAACCTTAAATGCCATTTCAGAGGAGTCAACTGTATGGTAGCTTCCATCGTATAATATTGCCTTTATATCTACTGTTGGGTATCCAGCTACAACGCCTTTTTTCATTGCTTCTACTATACCTTTTTCAACTGCGGGACGATATTGCTTGGGAATTACTCCACCCACTATTTTGTCAACAAATTCAAAGCCGTTTCCTCTTTCCTGAGGCTCAAACTCAACAAAACAATGTCCATATTGCCCACGGCCTCCAGATTGCTTTTTGTATTTCCCTTCTGCCTGTACCTTGTTTCTTATTGTTTCTTTATAACCAACTTTGGGTGTACTTTTTTCTATTTCAACACCAAATTTTGTTTCCATTGTCTCAATTACCACATCCAGATGTGATTCACCCATCCCGGCAATTATTGTTTCTCCGGTATCTTCATCTCGATAAACTTGAATAGTGGGCTCCTCCTCAACAATACGGTTAATAGCAATACTGAGCTTATCTTCATCACCTTTGCTTTTTGGAGTAATAGCTAATTTCATAATAGGCTCAGGATATTCAACTTTCGTAAATTCTATTGGATGCTCCTTATCGCATAATGTATCTCCGGTATTGGTCTTTTTTAATTTGGCTATTGCTCCAATACCTCCGGGAGTTACTTTGGCAACAGCTGTTTGTTCTTTACCCTGCATTCGATAAATTTTAGCAACTTTATTTTCAATGTCATGGGTAGAGTTATAAACAGTAGAGTCAGAACTCAGCTCTCCGGAAAAAACTCTAAAATAAGTTAAATTCCCCACATAAGGGTCAGCTACAGTCTTAAAAACCAGTGCAGAAAATGGTGAATCCTGTAATGAACGTTTTATTTTTATTTCCTTTTGCTCTTTCAAATCTTTTACTTCTATCTCCGGTAAATCAACCGGGCTTGGAAAATAGTCTTTAATAAAATCAAGCAGCAGTTCAATTCCAATATTCTTCGTCGCTGAGCCGCATAAAACCGGGAAAACTTTACGGTCTATTATTCCACCTCTAAGGCAGGTTAATATTTCTTCCTGGGTTAATTCTTCTCCTTCAAGGTATTTCATTAAAACTTCATCATTGTTTTCAGCAACTGCTTCAATCATTTTTTGACGTAAATCACTCGCTTTTTCCTTGATGTCATCCGGTATATCTTTTTCTTCCATCTGACTTTTACCTTCAGAATCTGTAGTAAAATAATATGCCTTCATTTTCAATAAGTCGACAACACCCTCAAAGGACTCTTCTGAACCTATTGGTAATTGCACTGGTACCGCATTTTGTCCAAAATAATCCTTAATCATCTGGCTTGTACGTTCAAAATCTGCTCTTTCCCTGTCTATCTTGTTGATAAAGAATACCTTTGGTAATGCAAACTCCTCTGTATAATCCCATACCTTTTCGGTTTGCACTTCAACACCTGATACACCGCAGACAACAATTAAAGCAGTGTCAACTACTCTTAAGCTTGTTTTTGTATCAATTATAAAATCTAAATATCCAGGGGTATCTATAATATTAAAAGTTGAATTTTTCCAATTAAGGTAGGCTAAAGAAGAGTTAATAGTTATCCCTCTTTTCGTTTCTTTGGGATCATAATCAGCAACAGTGTTTCCTTGTTCTATTTTGCCCAATCTAGTTATCATATTAGAGTCATAAAGCAATGCTTCAGTCAGGGAAGTCTTCCCAGAATCTCCATGACCAACAACTGCAAAAGTCCTTACCTTGTCCACATCAATTTTAGTCACCCTCGTTCCTCCTTGAAATTAAAAATTATCAAAACTATTCTACCAAAGAATAATAAATATAGCAAAATATAGTTTGCTGAATGTAGTTCAAATTTCAAATTATAAGTATCAGCAAATCAAACAGTTATTTAGATTTTTATAATCGGTACATTTCCTTTAATCTATTTATAACTTCTTTAATCTTATTTAGATAATCTTCTATATAAACCTGCTCGGTGGATTCTATAACTAATAAATGCTGGTATTTTATCTGTTTTAAATAAGAAAACAATTCATCCCAGGGAAAACTTCCCTCTTCCGGTAATACATGTAGATCTTTCTTACCATTATTATCATGTATATGCATATGTATTAATTTTTTTTCCCAATCTATTGGATGTTTATCCAATTCAAGGCTAACTTTTTTGTTAATACCTTGATTTATAAGATAATGCCCTGTGTCAAGACATACGCCTAAATATTCAGATTGAATCTTATCTAAAAGCTCACTGATTTCAGACCAGTTATCACCTAACCTTCCTGGGAGGGTATTTTCAAGAGCTATATTTATACCCCAATTACTTGAAAAATCCACAATTTCAGACAAACTGTCAATACATTTTGCCATTCTCTTTTTTCTATCTTCAATGCAATCACATTTCCCTCCCGGATGGACAACTACTAAATCTGCTTTTAATTTCACCGCTGTCATTATTGTCTTTTCAATCTCT
>Ga0334892_1001277_pt1 | contig 22389 bp, 18 predicted proteins | sample GraSluR3_MG_4_FD_207213 | JGI IMG/M metagenome (GOLD analysis project Ga0334892, IMG submission 207213) | Sludge microbial communities from methane-producing bioreactor in Wageningen University, Netherlands - Granular Sludge_15_04-R3 | ecosystem: Engineered > Bioreactor > Anaerobic >...
AAATACTTTCAAGATAGTCTCTGTGTTTTTTAAGTTCAGCATGTGTATTGACCCTAGCCTTTACAATGACAGGAGAAAAAGGCTTAGAGATATAATCTACAGCGCCTAGCTTAAAGCCATAAGTTTCATCCTCTACACTGATTTTTCCTGTAATAAAAATGATAGGAATATTTTTGGTTAGAGGAGTATCTTTCAACTTTTTGCATACATCATAACCACTAATTCCAGTCATTACAACGTCTAGTAAAATAATATCGGGCAGGGTATCAGAAAAAATTATATCTAATGCCTGCTCACCGCTACTCGCTGTTACTACAACATAATCATCCTTAAGCACATCAGTAAGAATAGCTAAATTAATTTTTGTATCATCGACTATTAAAATCTTTTGTTTGTTATGAATCTTATGCATCTTCGATACTTCCCCCAGATATAATTTAGCAGATATTTTAAAATCCAAAATCTATTTATATAGAGTAAATTGTATCATAGGAAGATAGAACTTACTATACATAATAGGTCTAAATATTTATAATTAAATATAAAATTAAAATTATACTGTGTCATTAATAAAATTGACTCTTAGATTTCCAAAATTGATTTTATATGTCACTGTAATTCCAAGCCTTGCAAATGCAGGGCTTATTTTTCGATAAGTATTAAAATGGCTGACTATCATTGCTAAACTAATGTCAAAGCGATAAAATAGAAATAGTATATATAAAAATATCCCCAAACAATTAAGTAAACTAATCGGAGGAATAAACATGACAAGTGCAGCGCAAAGAGCTGAATTACAATCACAAATATGGAAAATAGCTAATGATGTAAGAGGTTCTGTAGACGGATGGGATTTCAAACAATATGTCCTAGGAACATTATTTTATAGATTTATAAGTGAAAATTTTTCTGACTATATGGAAGCAGGAGATGAGAGTTTTAGGTATGCAGATATTGATAAAAGCAAAGAAAATGAAATCATAACTAGCGAAATCAAAGACGATGCAATCAAAACAAAAGGCTACTTTATATATCCTAGCCAGTTATTTGAAAATATTGCAAAAACTGCAAATACAAATGAAAGTCTAAACACAGAGTTAAAAGCTATATTTTCAGCTATAGAAAGCTCGGCTAATGGATACGATTCTGAGCTAGATATCAAAGGATTATTTGCAGATTTTGACACTACTAGTAATAGACTAGGTAACACAGTAAAAGATAAAAACTCTCGTCTAGCAGCAGTAATAAAAGGAGTTGCAGGGCTTAAATTTGGTGAATTTGAAGATAATCACATAGACTTGTTCGGAGATGCCTATGAATTCTTAATATCAAACTACGCTTCTAATGCAGGAAAATCAGGAGGAGAATTTTTTACCCCTGCGAGCGTATCTAACCTTATCGCCAAATTAGCAATCCATGGGCAAACCTCAATCAACAAAATCTATGATCCAGCGGCTGGTTCTGGCTCGCTATTGTTACAAGCAAAGAAGCAATTTGATGCTCATATAATAGAAGAAGGGTTTTATGGTCAAGAAATAAATCATACTACATATAACCTTGCTCGTATGAATATGTTCTTACATAACATAAACTACGATAAATTTCACATAGCACTTGGAAACACTCTATTAGACCCTCATTATGGAGAAGATAAGCCCTTTGATGCAATAGTATCCAACCCACCATATTCAGTAAAATGGATAGGAACTGATGACCCTACCCTTATAAATGATGATAGATTTGCACCTGCAGGAGTGCTAGCTCCAAAATCAAAAGCAGACTTTGCCTTTGTACTTCATTCACTGAGCTACCTATCAAGTAAAGGTAGAGCCGCTATAGTCTGCTTTCCTGGTATATTCTATCGTGGTGGAGCAGAGCAAAAAATAAGAAAATACCTAATAGACAACAACTTTGTAGAGACAGTAATATCACTAGCTCCAAATCTTTTCTTTGGAACCTCTATAGCTGTGAATATCCTAGTCCTATCAAAACATAAAACAGATAACAAAACCCAATTTATAGATGCAAGTGGAGCAGATTTTTACAAAAAAGAAACCAATAACAACATCCTAACAGAAAAACATATAGAAGAAATAATGAGAATATTTGACACTAAAGAAGATATCCCTCATGTAGCAAAATGCGTAGATTATGAAGCTATAGTAGATAATGACTACAACCTTTCAGTAAGCTCATATGTAGAGGCAAAAGACACAAGAGAAATAATAGATATAAATGAGCTAAATCAAGAAATAAAAACTACTGTAGCAAAAATAGACAAGCTTAGAACTGAGATTGATGAAATAATCGAGGTGATAGAGGGGGAAAAATAATGGGTCGTAACAAAAAAAAAATATCAAACATTCATTCTTCTGCAGCTGAATATTTGACCTTTGTTGCATCTACAGGAGATAGTGAAAAAAGCATTGAAATGAGATACGAAGATGAGAATATATGGCTCACTCAAAAAATGATGGCTGAACTTTATGATGTAGATGTGAGAACAATAAATGAGCATATCAAAAAGATTATAAATGACTCTGAATTAAGTGAAAGCACAGTTATCCGGAAATACCGGATAACTGCTAGTGATGGAAAAAATTATAATACTCTTCATTATAATCTTCAAATGATAATTGCAGTAGGTTTCAAGGTTCAAAATTCAAAAGCTGTGCAATTTCGTAAATGGGCTGGTCAAATAGTCAAAGACTACACAATACAAGGCTGGACAATGGATGTAGAAAGACTTAAAAAAGGGCATATGTTTACTGATAATTATTTTGAAAGACAATTACAACATATTAGAGAAATTAGATTATCGGAAAGAAAGTTTTATCAAAAGATAACTGATATATATGCAACTGCCTTTGATTATGACAAAGATTCTAAAACGACTAGAGAATTTTTTAAAGTTGTTCAAAATAAGATGCATTATGCAGTCCATAGACATACTGCAGCAGAACTAATAGTTGAAAGGGCAGATTCAACTAAAGAAAACATGGGACTTACAAATTGGGAATCTGCACCAAATGGCAAAATAATAAAAGCGGATGTAACTATAGCTAAAAATTATTTAAACGAAAAAGAAATGAACTACTTAGAAAGAATAGTTTCAATGTATTTAGATTATGCAGAATTGCAAGCTGAAAGAAAAATACCAATGTCAATGCAAGACTGGGCAAAAAGATTAGATGGATTTCTCGAATTTAATGGGAATGAAGTTTTAATGGATTCAGGTAAAATATCACATGAAAAAGCAAAACTCCATGCAGAAACAGAGTTCGAAAAATATAGAGTCATACAAGATAGACTATTTGAAAGTGATTTTGATAAATTTATTGTTGATAATTATGAACTTATGACAGATAAAAAAGGTAATGGTGACTAAATTATGATACAGTCAAATTTTATGGAAAAGTTGCTTGATGGGGTTCAAGTTGAGTGGAAGGTATTAGGGGATGTAATAAATTCACTTAAAACAGGATTAAACCCTAGAAAAAATTTTCAATTAAATACACCAAATGCAGAAGGGTTTTATGTAACGGTTAGAGAAATCCAAAATGGAAAAATAATATTTCTTGATAAGACAGATAGAGTTAATGATTTAGCATTAGAACTAATAAATAATCGTTCTAATTTAGAAATTGGAGATATATTATTTTCGGGGACAGGAACGGTTGGAAAAACTGCAGTTATTGAAAAACAACCAACCAATTGGAATATTAAAGAAGGAGTTTATGTTATCAAACCAAAAAAAGAAATTATTAATTCAAGATATTTATCGCATTTACTTAATTCTCAAGATATAGTAAGAGAATATAGCAAAAAAATTGTTGGATCTCCTGTTGTCAGTTTACCTATGGGTGATTTAAAAAAACTATTAATCCCTATCCCCCCTCTAAAAGTGCAAGAGGAAATCGTCCGCATTTTAGACACCTTTACAGAGCTTACAGCAGAGCTTACAGCAGAGCTTACAGCTCGTAAAAAGCAATATACTTATTACCGTGATAAGCTACTTAGTTTTGAAGAAGGAGAAGTTGAGTACAAAGAGCTAGGAGAAATTGGTGAATTAGTTAGAGGTAGTGGTTTACCAAAATCTGATTTTACAGAAATTGGTGTTCCAGCAATTCATTATGGTCAGATTTATACATATTATGGTACTTTTACTAAAGAAACAAAATCGTTTGTGTCATATGAAACTGCTAAAAAATTAAAGAAAGTTAATACTGGTGATGTTGTTATAACAAATACAAGTGAAAATCTTGAAGATGTTGGTAAAGCTGTTGTCTATCTTGGGAAACTTCAAGCTGTTACTGGGGGACATGCAACAATATTTAAACCATCAAGTCAAATAACAGGGAAATTCTTAGCTTATTATACACAAACAGGAATGTTTGCAGGTCAGAAAAGAAAATATGCAAAAGGAACAAAAGTTATAGATGTTTCTGCAACTGATATGGCTAAAATAATTATCCCCATTCCCTCATTAGCAGAACAAGAACGCATAGTATCCATCCTAGATAAATTCGATGCCCTAACATCATCTATCACTGAGGGTCTACCTCGTGAGATAGAGCTACGTCAAAAGCAATACGAGTACTATAGAAATATGCTTCTTAGCTTTCCAAAACAGGAGGTCTAGTCATGGCAGATTATAAAACTATTGCAGAATCAAAGAAATTCATAGTTCTAGATAAATACACTAAGTGTCCACAGGTAAATGAAGCCTATCAGAGCGAATACAATCTAGAGAGGGAATTTATCACTGATTTAGAAAATCAAGGCTATGAATATGTACAGGGAATGAATACTATCCAGAAGATGTTATCTAATGTGCGTGCTTTGTTAGAGGAGCTTAACAAAGTTAAGTTTACAGATGCTGAGTGGGTTAGATTTTGTGAGCAGTATTTAGACAAGCCTAGTGATAATCATATTGACAAGACTCGTAAGATTCACAATGACTATATATTTGATTTTGTGTTTGATGATGGGCATATTCAAAACATCTATCTAGTAGATAAGAAGAATATTGCAAGAAATAAAGTGCAGGTTATTTCTCAGTTTGAGCAAAAAGGTTCTCATGCCAATAGATATGATGTGACTATCTTGGTAAATGGTCTACCTCTAGTACAAGTAGAGCTGAAAAAAAGAGGGATAGCTATACGAGAAGCCTTTAATCAAGTTCATAGATATAGTAAAGAGAGCTTTAACTCTGAGAACTCCCTATATAAGTATGTGCAGATTTTTGTGATTTCTAATGGGACTGATAGCAGATACTTTGCTAATACTACTAGGCGTGATAAGAACAGCTTTGATTTTACTATGAACTGGGCAAAGTCAGATAATACTCTTATTAAGGATTTAAAGGATTTTACTGCTACTTTTTTTCAAAAAAATACTCTGCTAAGTATACTACTCAAATACTCAGTGTTTGATACTAGCGATATTCTTCTTATTATGCGTCCATATCAGATAGCTGCTACTGAGAGAATATTATGGAAGATAGAAAGCTCATATCAAGCCAAGAAGTGGAGAACTACTGAAAGTGGTGGGTATATCTGGCATACTACAGGCTCGGGCAAGACTCTTACAAGCTTTAAAGCGGCTAGACTAGCCACTGAGCTGAGCTTTATTGACAAGGTGTTTTTTGTAGTGGATAGAAAGGATTTAGACTATCAGACTATGAAGGAATATCAGCGTTTTTCTCCTGATAGTGTCAATGGCTCAGAAAATACAATAGGACTAAAGCGAAATATAGAAAAAGATGATAACAAGATTATAGTTACTACTATTCAAAAACTAAACAATCTAATGAAAAGTGAAACAGATCTAGCTATATATGATAAGCAGGTGGTGTTTATTTTTGACGAAGCCCACCGCTCACAATTTGGCGAGGCTCAAAAAAATATAAACAAGAAGTTTAAAAAGTTCTATCAATTTGGATTTACAGGTACTCCTATATTTCCAGAAAATGCTCTAGGCTCTGAAACCACAGCGACTGTATTTGGCAGGGAGCTACATTCTTATGTAATCACTGATGCCATAAGGGATGAAAAAGTACTTAAATTCAAAGTGGATTACAATGATGTGCGACCAAAGTTTAAAAATATAGAGACTGAGCAAGATGAAAAGAAGCTATCGGCTGCGGAAAACAAAGAAGCTCTCCTTCATTCTGAGAGAATTAAAGAAATATCTCAGTATATCCTTAATAATTTTAAGACAAAAACTCATAGATTGACTGCAAATGGAAAAGGGTTTAATGCTATGTTTGCAGTTAGTAGCGTAGATGCGGCAAAGCTATATTATGAAGCCCTAAGTAATCTTCAAAAGGGCAGTGAAAAACCTCTTAGGATTGCTACTATATTTTCATTTGCGGCAAATGAGGAGCAAAACGCTATAGGTGAGATACTAGATGAGACATTTGAGCCTTCTGCTATGGATTCTAGTGCAAAGGAGTTCCTAGGTTTAGCAATAAAAGATTATAATGCTATGTTCAAAACAAACTACAGCGTAGAAAGTAGTGAGTTTCAAAATTACTATAGAGATTTAGCCAAAAGAGTAAAGGAAAAAGAAATTGATTTACTAATTGTTGTGGGGATGTTTCTGACAGGATTTGATGCTCCTACTCTAAATACTTTATTTGTGGACAAAAATCTTAGGTATCATGGACTTATCCAAGCATATTCTAGAACCAACCGTATATATGACTCTACCAAAACCTTTGGCAATATCATCACATTTAGAGATTTAGAAAAAGCAACTATAGATGCTATTACTTTATTTGGAGATAAAAATACTAAAAATGTAGTTCTAGAAAAAAGCTATACGGAATATATGCAGGGCTTTACAGATGTAGCAACTGGAGAGGCTAGAAGAGGATATGTAGATGTAGTAAAGGAATTAAAAGAGAGATTCCCAGATATAGATAATATAGTTACGGAAAAGGATAAAAAGGATTTTGCTAAGCTATTTGGGGAATACCTAAGAGTTGAAAACATCCTGCAAAACTACGATGAATTCACAGCTTTAAAAGCTATACAGCAGCTAGATATTACTGATGAAGAGCAAGTAGAACAATTTAAAGCTACTTATTATTTAAGCGATGAAGAAATACAGGCTATGAAAGAAATAGAAGTTCCAAGCGAAAGAACCATACAAGATTACCGTTCTAGCTACAATGATATACGTGACTGGATAAGAAGAGAAAAAGCTGGAGAGGAAAAAGAAAAATCTACTATTGATTGGGATGATGTGGTGTTTGAAGTAGACCTGCTTAAATCCCAAGAAATCAATTTGGATTATATTCTAGAGCTTATATTTGAGCACAACAAGAAATCAAAGGATAAGGAAACTCTAGTTGAGGATGTGCGTAGACTTATTCGTTCTAGTGTGGGAAATCGTGCAAAAGAAAGCCTAGTAGTTGACTTTATAAACCAAACAGACCTAGACCAAATCAAGGATAAGGCTAGCATCATAGATGAATTCTTTACATTTGCCCAGACAGAGCAACAGCGTGAGGCAGAAGAATTGATAATCTCAGAGAAACTCAATGAGGATGCTGCCAGAAGATATATATTAAGCTCATTAAAAAGAGAATATGCAAGTCAAAATGGAACAGAGCTAAATGAAATCCTACCTAAAATGAGTCCTCTTAACCCTGAATATCTCACTAAAAAGCAGAGCGTTTTTCAAAAGATAGCTGCATTTGTGGAGAAGTTCAAAGGGGTGGGGGGAAAGCTATAACTAAAATTAGTTTTATAAAGATTTTCTATTGGAATGTTAAAAAATACAAGAGGTATTAATAATTAACTTTTTAAAACAACAAAAGCCTTGCAAATGCAAGGCTTTATGTTTGTTCTTCATATTTTTTACCCCGAACAAGAAATCTAAATAAGTTTTATTCAATTGTTTTAAAATTGATTACATATCCTTGTTCTTGTACGACATCATTATTAATAAGTTTTTCTATAATCTCTGTTGCATTTTTAGAAGCTTTGATTAAAAGTCCATTTTCAATGGCACGTGCTTCCATTTCTTCTTTGCTAATCTTGTCAAAATTCCTAACATCATCTACTTTAACAGGATTGAATAACCCATCTTTTTCATCGAGGGTTTCAATACTTTCATTATCAATTTCATGTGATATAATTTCTGATTTAGGCATATGAATTATAATTTCTTTGTTTGCATCTTTAACTTCTACTATGATTTTATCTAACTTTATACCAGCCTTTATCTCGCCATCCCATTTTGCAATAAATGACTTTGTTGTAAAAGGAACATTAACACCAAACAGCTTATTTAAATCCTCAAATTTTCCCGCATTTGTATAAAAATATTCAATTGAAGCAAGCTCACCAATATCATGGATTTCTGATTTTATCAAATCAATACTAACTTCTTTTGTTGCTATTGTGTACTTTGCCGTTGGTTCTGAAAGAGTATTTACTTGCTCCCTTAGTTGATTGATAGTTTCTTCATATCTTTCCTTAGCTTGTGAATAGCCTTTATAGAATAACATTAACAACAACATAATAATCATGCCTATAATTATTGCCCATTTAATAATTTTTCTTTTGTACTTACTAGTAAAAGTAATTTTAGACAGCTCTTCATTATTCATATGACCATCTCCTAATATAATTATAATTTTTTAGCTGAGGCAATAAAGAATTTAAGTAACTACTTCTATATTTTAACATTTCTTACATCTCTTCCACAATATGTTCTTATAGACTATGTTTATTAGTATACTATGTAGAGAAGATTTGAGTTGTGCAAAAGAATGGAAAAGATTGTTAAAATTTTAATACAAAAAATTAACAGATTGAGACATTTAATTTTTATTATAATATTGATTGACTACATAGTTATTAATTGAGTAGTTTTAAAAACGTTAATTGCTGTAAATATTAGAACTTTGATTTTAGGAATAGTTTTAGGACTAGATTTATATAATTTTCATAAAAATTTTCTTATAAAAGGAAAATGTCCTAAAAAGGAACGTTTTAAAGAATCATAGAATAAAAAAAGAAAAGTCATTTGACTTTTCTTAGCATCAGTCCATTAATAAAATTCTTATAAGTCTAAAAATCTTCAAATTGAGTATGCTCCATTAATAAAGATTCTAAATCTGCTTTTTCAAATATTTTCGAAAAGTTGATTACTGGGAGCAATATTTTTTCATATTCAAGCTGTGATGAAATAAGTGAAACAGTGGCTCTTATATAAGGGAATAAGATGGCGCTAGCATTAGTAATTATGAATTTCATTTTTTCTTCATCTGTTTCACAATTTTCCAGCTCAAAATTGCCCTTTAAAACCACTTCTATTTCATAAGGAAATTCTTCTGTTGCATTAATTTTAACTCCTTGAATAATATTTGCCTTATTGAAGTTATTTTTATTATTAGGAATTATCTTAAACATAAAGCCTATATTATTGTCATTCTCTTTTTCTGGTTTAGAAATTTTGCTCATATTTATTTTAATTACTTCATATCCTTTAAATTCAAGATAATTAGATTTATTTTTTTTCATATTCCCTCCGCTTAAATTACTAACTTATACTCTCTTGGTTGAAAAATTGGCTTTTTTCTATTTATAGGCGTAATATTATTTACATTTATATAATCTTCATCTCTAATTACAATTTCCTTTTTCATGCCATGTAGAATCTTTGATATAAAGCTCAGCCTTGGATCGACTTCTCCTTTTTCAAACCTTGATATCATTTGTTGCTTAACTTTAATCATATCAGCGAATTCTGACTGGCTTAACTTATATGATTTTCTAAAGTTTATTAGTTCATCAATAAGTTTATATTTTAAATCTAATAGCTCAATTTCTTCTCTAATTTCTTGATCTTCACTTATTATTTCATTGATTAATTTATTTAAATCATTCATTATTATCCCCCTTTACTTCATCAAGATAAATGTCTAAAGCTTTATCAAGGACTTTAAAATAATCATCCTTAAATGCTTGAACTTTTTTTCTTTGTCCATCAAGAAAAACTACTCTTTTATTTTTTTCATCTATACAAACATAAAAGATTCTATAAGATTCTGGACTTTTAATTTTTATTTCACTAATCTTGTATTTAGCTTGCTTTCTCTTTATTGGAGCAAGGGTAAGCTTTTCATGTTCTCCTTTTTGAAAAAACTCAATTTTTTTAACTATTTCTGCAAACAATTTTCTATCTTCTTTTGCTATTTGTCTAAGAGCTTTTTCCATTTTCGAAGTGTATTCTATGCTGAATTTATTGTCCAAAATCTTTTCACCTCTCTTTAATTCAATTTTACAACTTATAAGTTGTAAAATCAAGTTTTGTTTATAATTTTTAAGCTTAATTTAAACAATATAAAGTCAGAAAGAAAAATTTTTCTTACAGAGGATTTATTCTTTGGAGTACATTTAAGTACTTAGCGATAATAGGTAAAATTATCCATAAATCAATTATAGCGACAATATATATGATAGTTACATCATAATATTAGTCGCTATTTTGATTTCTCATATTGTATATGCCGAACAAGAAAGCTAACATTTAAAACCCTCTGATTTCATCGCTTCAATGAATCTTGATGACACTTCTATCAAACATTATTTCATTCTATATGACCTGAAGAAATCAGTCTAATTTTGTGTAACAATGAAAGACAATTCTTTAGTTACGTTTAATTTTTTTTACAGTCATTTTTTCTTTTGCTAAATCAATTATTTTGATGTCATCAATACCATAATCTATTAGAACATTTTCAATTATTTCGTCTGCATTAACTTGATGCGGATTCAATATTTTATCAATTTTTGTTTTTGCAACAAACTCAGCTATCTAAATGATGCTTTTCTAATTGATCCAATGAAAAGCAGAAATCACACCCTACATAATATAAACAATTAGAGGGTGTGATCTGTTACACAAGATATTAAATAAATTTGCTGAATCTGTGAAGAATATTATGTGATGATCAGAAGAACATCAATTTGCCTGTCATAAGCTTCGAGGAAAAAGCTCTTTTTGTCATGATTCACATTCATTTAAACGGTTTTGTTTTCATCCCCTGCTTCTTTCTATATAGCAATGCCTAAACTGCTACCCTGCAGTACTTCTCCACTTTAAATCCGTAGCTGAGCCTGAAAATATCTTCATTACTCGACAGATCCAGTCCAGTCAACTCAATGATCTTATTGATTCTGTAGGAAAGAGTGTTTCTGTGTATGGACAGCGCTTCTGCCGTTTTGACCATTTGAGACTGGTGGTCCACTAAAACCTGAAGGGTTTTATAGAGTTCTCCATTATGGATCTGATCGTATTTTCTAAGAATATTCAAGGCAGGATGAGCATACTGCAGAAGATCTTTCTCGTTAAGATTGCTGAGCATAATGTAGAAACTGTAATCAGAGAAATACATTATCTCTTTTTCAATCTGAAGTCTTTTTGAGATCTTATAAAGCTGAGCGCTTTGCCCATAAGCATCCTTTAACGCCATAATATCCGTGCACGGACTGCTCATGCCCATGTGGATGACACCTTGCTGGAAAAGACCAAGAAGTCTTCTCTCTTCCTCCGAAGTAAGCCTTCCATCTTGAGAAAGCCTGCAGATGACAAGTAGATTCCCTTGTTCTTCCAGACAGAAGGCACCAGGGAGAATATTCTTAATCTGCTCCTTCAAGAATGTTGTGGCTTGAATACTGTTTAAGTATTCATTTGTCTTTATCATCAAGCAGCTCATCTTTTCAGGAAGTTCAATCTGATTGATTTTGAACCTGATCTTAATGAGTTCTTCATCTCCCCCATGGATCAGTTCATGAATCAGATTTTCTTCCTGAGATCCAAATACCCCCTTATGCTCTTTTGTCCGAAGAAGAACCTCACACACTGAGCTGCCCACCATTGGAAGATACTCTTCAATTAAGGCATTCTCGATTTCTCTTTTCTTCAGCATAATGACGTAGCCGACAAGTCGGTCCTTGTGAAAAATTTTACTGCATGACTTTACATAGGCAGAAAAACTGCAGTTCACCTCATAGACATCGGAGTTATGAGGGAAAGGTCTGAACTGGTCTATCTTGTGTACTTCTTTGATAAACTCATAGGAGCAGTAACCCCTCCTGATACTCGCTTTCCATATGTCATCATCAATATCTTCCATGGAGGATACGTCAAGAATTTTAAACCCGGCATCAATAATAATGACTGGATTTTCAAGTGTCTTTTCCGAAACCTTTAGTATGCTCTTAAGATCAGCCCCTCTCATGGCAAGAGCCATAAGCTCAGTCACCTGATAACTGGTCTTAAGTTTTTTCTGCATAATATTATTCACTGCCTGAAGCGCTTTCAAAGTGTGCTCTTCTCGTATCAGGGCATAGTTTGATATCATGCCGTTCTCCAGTGAATACGCCAAATGTCTGCTAACGGATTCATCCTCAAAATCTCTCTCTTTTATTCCGATAATGGCAGACAGGCCAGCCCCTTTCTCAGGGCTGTCCGCTTCGGCTTTAATCCATGATATGATCTCCTCTATATTTCCAATATAGAGCTTTTTCCTGATATTTTGAGCTCCATTCTCAAAAAGACAAATCTCACTGATTTCATCCTCTACTGTAATTTCTGATCTTAAAATCTCCAGTCTGTTTTCCTGCTTAAGTACCCTTAAGACGCTTCTGAAATCCATCACTTTCCCCTCTTTCCATTATACAGATTCTTATATTGACACCACTTGGGCAAGACGCACAAATACTTCTCTGATATTCATGCACTCCTCATCTATCGCCTTCTGAATTCATATGCTATTATTATAACAGACTCTTCATGAATTGTCATAAATCTACACATCGCTTCAATGCCTGAACTTTTGAATCCTGAGTAAAAACTGAAAAATATATGCTGAGTACAATGATTTTTCAAGTCTTTAAAATCAGGGTTTTGTTCAAAATGCCAAAATATATTTTATGAATATCTTAAGAGGAGGTTGTTATGAAATACGAAAAGTTATTTGAAAGAGGTAGAATCGGAAAACTTAACCTGAAAAACCGTGTGGTTATGCCTGCCATCGGCGTTAACCTTGCCAATTCCCAAGGAGAAGCTACAGATGTGATTACCAGGTACTACGAAGAAAGAGCCAAAGGTGGAGTTGGTCTGATCATCACGGAGATTGCTCGTATTGATGATGAATATGGTGTCGGTACACCGAATCAGCTTTCAGTCACTGAAGAGCGTCATATTCCCCATTTGGAGAGAATGATTGAAACCATTCAGAAGCATGGCACAAAAGTGTTTATTCAGCTTCATCACCCCGGCAGAGAAACCAAAAGCAGTCTCATAGGCGGAAAACAGATTGTTGCGCCTTCTGCCATCATGTGCAAGGAGACTCAGGAAATGCCGCGTGCCCTGACCACCGAAGAGTGTGAGGGCCTTGTGAAGAGCTTTATCAAAGGTGCAGTCATCTCCAAAACTGCCGGTGCAGACGGAGTAGAGATTCATGCCGCTCATGGTTACCTTCTTAATCAGTTTATCTCCCCTTACACCAACGTCAGGACAGATAAATATGGTGGAAGTTTCCAGAACAGATTAAGAATTCTTTCAGAGATCATAACTGGAATCAAATACATGTGTGGAGCGGACTTTCCTGTTTCAGTAAGGATCAGCGCTGATGAATTCGTTGAGGGCGGCTTAAAGCTTCCTGAGTCGGTCAAGATCGCCAGAACCTTAGAGAGCCTGGGCATAGATGCAATCAATGTCAGCAGTGGAACCTACGAAAGTGCCACCACCATCATTGAGCCTGGATCCTATCCACAGGGATGGAAAAAGCATTTGGCTACAGAGATCCGCAAAAATGTTAAGATCCCTGTCATCGCAGTAAACAATATTAAAGACCCTCAAACTGCTGAGCAGCTTTTAAATGATGGTGTCTGCGACTTTGTTGGAGTGGCTCGTGGTCATCTGGCTGACCCCAACTGGGTAAATAAAGCAAGAGACGGAAAAAGCGATCAGATCAGAAAATGTATCGGCTGCCTAAACTGTTTTGCCGAGCTCAATCAGGGAAGACACACGAAGTGTGCGGTTAATGCCAGAGTAGGGCGGGAAATCGAATTTTCAGACCCTAATATAGATGGAGAAGGAAAGACTGTTGTGGTAATCGGTGGTGGACCTGCCGGGATGCAGGCTGCCTTACTTCTTGATCAGAGAAAGTACAGAACCATCCTCATTGATGAGAGAGAGAAACTTGGCGGAACGCTCAATGTAGCTGACAAGGCCCCCATCAAGGAGAAAGTGGCTGACATGAATAACGGAATGATCCGTGAGATTGAAGAGAGCGGCGTTGATGTGAGAATGAATACGAAGGCTACTGTAGAAATGGTGAAGGAACTGAATCCTGATGGCATTTTCGTTGCAGTAGGTGCCACGCCTGCCATTCCACCTATCCCAGGAGTTCAAGGGAAAAATGTCATGCTTGCAGAAGATGTACTCACCGGGAAGTCCGTGGCCACAGGCAGAGTTGCCGTAATCGGTTCAGGACTTACAGGTCTTGAGACCGCAGAGCTTCTTGCTGACAAGGGTCATCCCATTACCCTTGTGGAGATGCAGAAAAACATCGGCCCTGGCATTAACCGCACCATTTTAGTGGACTTGATGATGAGATTCCAGAAACATGAACCTGTAATTATTCCCAATCATCGCCTGATGGGAATATCAGAAAACGGCATCACCATTATGAATCAGATGAACAATCAGGTTATGCAGATAGAGGCGGATACCGTCGTTCTTGCCCTAGGAGTAGCACCAAGGCGCTCTATGGTGAATGAGTTCTTGGACGCATTCGAGAATATCCGGGTCATCGGCGATGCAGAGAAAGCTGGGCGTATTCAGGAAGCCATTAAAGAAGGATACAGCCAGGCCTTTGCTTTCACCACTAAGTAAGAAGGGGAATTTTTACCATGAAAGATTTTAAAAATAAGGTTGCCGTTATTACCGGAGCAGGTAATAGTGTAGAGCGTCAAATTATTGCTTTAACAAATTGCATTACTAGGTCAAAATATTCCTATAAAATAAAGATAACTTAGATTTAAATTGATTTTTATATTATCAAATTATTCCTATAAAAAGCCTCTAGATTATGTAATAACTTGACATAATCTAGAGGCTTTTTTAAAATTAATAGAATGCTTTAGAAAGTAAAAGGAAGAACCCCCCGACCAAGGAAAAGTTCTTCCAACCCAAATAAGAGCAAAAGCTCTTACAACTCACTATTATGATAAGATTATTTTCTAAACTTTGCAAGCATTTTAAACAAATATCTTTTGAAAACGAACTAGCAATTTTTCATGGACATATGAAAGCCATTGGTTTAGAGGCTTTAGTATGTCCATTTTGTAGTGCTAAAAAAAGTTTATCTAAATTCTCATCATATAAAAGACATTTAGTAACATATGAAAACAATAACGTTCAAAATAATGTAATTACTATATCTAGATATATTTGCTCATCTTGTAAGCATACTCATGCTATATTACCAGCTGTAATAATCCCATACTTGTCATTTAGTTTTAAATTTACAATATCAATAATCTACGATTATCTTTTAAAAAAATTTAAATCTGTAGAAGCTCTATGTGAACATTATCATATTGCTATATCAACATTCTATCGAATCTTCAATAAATTTAAAGAACATAAAAAATTATGGTTAGGGCTTTTAGAAGACAAACTTACTTCAAATAAAATCTTTGCTCATACTCTTAAGAATGCTTCTTTTGCTGATGTAGAACAATTTGTAATAAATTTTTTAAACAAAACAAATATATCATTTTTTCAAGAAACGTCATGATTTTTCTAAGTATAAATATTTTCAATTTTAATAATTTGCTACCACACAATATAGAAATGGCTATTAAAATACTCAAATGATAGTATTTTTTATGAGGTGATGTAAAAAATGAAAAATAAAGAAATGATAGAAATAGCATCTATCAGGTTAGCACTAATATCTCCAGCAATAAATAATACTTATCCAGATGAATCTAAAATAGCTTATTACAGGAGGATCTCATCAATTTCCATTAAGCTGCCTAACGGCAAGAATGTTTTTTATAGTCCAGGAACGTTTTCAAATTGGGAATCAGAATATAATAGATTTGGTTTTGATGCACTTTTACCAAAAGCGCGTAGCGATATAGGACAAACAAGAAAATTAAATGATGTAACAATAGAGCGTATTTATTCTTTGAAAAATATATTTCCTAAAATTAACGCTACTTTGATATATCACAAACTTATAGAAGATGGGTTCATAAATGAAAAAGATGTATCTATATCTACAATTCAGCGATTTATTAAAAATAATGATTTAAAATCTGCTAGAAACATCAACATTAAAGATAGAAAAGCTTTTGAAGAAGAATTTTCAACTGGTATGTATCAAGCAGATACATGTTATGGACCTTATATTACTGAAAATAATGAGAAAAAAAGAACATATTTAATTATGATAATAGATGATAAATCCAGGTTAATAGTGGGAGGAAGATTCTTTTATAATGATAATTCCTACAACTTTCAAAAAGTACTTAAAGAAGCTATCGCTAGATATGGAATACCAAATAAACTCTACCTTGATAACGGATCTTCATATAAAAATGAACAGCTAAGTCTTATATGTGGATCATTAGGAATAGTGGAGCTTCATACTATGGTAAGAGATGGAGCTTCAAAAGGTAAAGTTGAAAGAAATTTTAGGACATTAAAAAGCAGATGGCTAAACGCCCTTGACTTAGATGCTATTTCTTCTATAGCGCAGCTAAATGATGAATTATTTAGCTACATGAATAAACATAATATAACCATTCATTCTTCTACAAATGAGAGGCCAATAGAACGATACCAAAATGATGTAGCACGCATAAAAGTAGCTTTTGATAATGAATGGCTAGATAATTGTTTTATGAATCGTATTGAAAGAAAAGTAAATAACGATGCAACTGTAAAAATCGACAATATTTCTTATGATGTTCCTATGCAATTCATAAAGCAAAAGGTTCAAATAAGGTATCTTCCAGATGATATGGATAGTGCCTTTATCTACTATGAGAACAGTAAATATAGTATTAGAAAAACAAACAAGATAGAGAATTGTAAAACAAAGCGTAAAAATCAATTTAGTATAGATTATTCAAAGGACGGTGTAAAATATGTTTAAACATTTTTATGGTATGAGTACAAACCCTTTTGAAAAAGGAATTAAAGAAAAAGATGCATATCAATCAAAGGATTTAAAAGAAATGATTTCTAGACTAGAATATCTTAATGAAAATAGAGGAATAGGTTTATTTACAGCAGCTCCTGGAAGCGGCAAAACTTTTGCGCTACGCTGTTTTGCTAAAAAAGTAAATCCTAACTTAACAAAGGTTATATATCTTTGTTTTACTACAGTAACAACAACTGAATTTTATAGGCAGTTTTGCATAGCTTTAGGTATTGAACCTTCTTCTAGAAAATCGGATATGTTTAGAAACATTAAAGATTATATGCAAAGCATGAGCATGGATAAACGATTACACTATATATTAGTGTGGGATGAAGCTCAATATCTTAATAATGACATTTTGAAGGATTTAAAATTGCTAATGAATTTCTCTATGGATTCAAAAGATTGTTTTTCTTTAGTCTTAATAGGGCAACCTATGCTCAATAATATACTAGAAAAACAAATACATGAAGCTTTAAAGCAAAGAATTATAATAAACTATAACTTTGAAGGTATTAGCGAAGATGAGTCCATTGAGTATATTCATACTAGATTGTCACTTGCTGGTGCTTCCATAGAAATATTTGATAAAAATGCTGTACTTGAAGCCTTTAGAAGTTGTATGGGTTCGGTTAGAAGACTAAATATGATTCTTTATAAATCCTTAATAATTGGTGCACAACACGAGAAAACTATAATTGATACTGATATAATAATGGCTGCCGCCAATGAAATATCATTATTATAAAAACTAAGAGCGAAAGCTCTTTTTTTATTGTACTTTATAATTTAAATTAAGAAAGTCTAATTGCATTGAATAGCAATTCAAATTAGGATTAAAATGATTTTTCAATAGAAATAAAGTGATTTCATAGGAATAATTTGAATTTTTCTACAATATTCTTATAGAAATAATTTGACGTTTGAATTAGCTAGAATTTGACGTTTAACATTCATTTAGCAGTAAATTAATATGTGGAGAATGTGGTGATGTTTATCGCAAATATATTGAACATGCTGGCAGACCATCTGAGAAGAGCAACTGGAAGTGTAAGAGGTACATCTACCAAAATAGAGTACACTGCAGAAACTTATTTTTAACTGAAAAAGATATAGAAACTGCATTTATATTTGCAACAAATAAAATCTTATCAAGAAAGTGGATGCTAGATAAAGGTAAGAAAAAAGAACCTCCAAGGATTACCTTAGAAATTAGAAAGTTGGAAGAACGAATAAAAGAGCTAGAGGAAGAAGAACGTTTCTCGTCTAAGGAGCTATCAGAGCTAATATTTAAAAGGGCAAAGGCTTATTATAGCATCGCTAAAATAGATGATTATGATTACAACACTGAGAAAACAAAACAAGCACTGGGTGAGAAGGAACAGCTAACAGAGTTTGAGGAAGATATATTTATAAGCATAATAAAGCAGATAGTTATTTATAAAGATGGAAGAATCATAGTGGAATTTATTAATGGAATTACTATGGAGGAAGATTATGAGAAAGTAAGAGAGGATGAATGAAATGGCAGTAGCAGTAGCAAAAAAGAATGTAGCATTTATACCGGCACAAACCATATATGACAGGAATGTAAGGGTGGATCTAAAAACCCTAAGAGTAGCAGCTTACTGTAGAGTTAGTACCACCTTAGAACAACAGGAAGGTAGTTATGAGGCTCAAATATCCTACTACACAGAGAAAATTAAAAGCAACCCAAATTGGAAGAGTGCAGGAATTTATGCAGATGATGGAAAGTCAGCCACTAATACAAAAAAGCGTGATGATTTTAATGCTATGATTGATGACTGTATGGCTGGGAAAATAGACATGGTCATAACAAAATCAGTCAGCAGATTTGCAAGAAATACAGTGGATTCCCTCCAGACCATAAGGAAACTCAAAGAAAAGAATATCGCCATATTTTTTGAAAAAGAGGGTGTAAATACCCTAGAAAGCACAGGAGAATTACTGATTACTATCTTAAGCAGTCAAGCACAGGAAGAAAGCAGAAACTTAAGTGAAAATACGAAATGGGGTTTAACAAGAAGATATGAAAATGGAATTGTTACCATCAATCATAAGAAGTTTATGGGATACACCAAAGATGAAAATGGTGAACTAGTCATAATACCTGAACAAGCAGAAATAGTGAGACGAATTTTCAGAATGTATTTAGAAGGAAGTAGTATTGGGGAGATTACGAAAGCCCTGGAGGTAGATAAAATCAAAACAGTCACAGGAAAGGAAACATGGTATCCTGGTGTAATAGAAAAAATGTTAGTCAATGAAAAGTATATGGGGGATGCCCTAATGCAGAAGACCTATACCGTAGACTTCCTGACAAAGAAACGAGTGAAGAATAATGGAATCGTACCCCAGTATTATATCGAAGATAACCATGAGGCCATTATACCAAAAGAATTATTTTATAAGGTACAGGAAGAAAAAGCTAGAAGAGCCAGTCTGAATAAAGCGGCAGTTACAAGAAAAACAAATAAATTAAAAAAGGAAAAGAGCAAATTCAGCTCCAAATATGCACTAACAGAAATCTTAGCATGTGCCGAATGTGGACATCCCTACCGTAGGCAGACATGGTCAAAATATGGACAAAAAAGTGCAGTATGGCGATGTGAGAACAGGCTAAAGAATGGAACAAAGGCATCTTGCAAGCACTCACCTACCTTAAAAGAAGAACCTCTACATAATGCCATTATGACTGCTATTAATAAGGTAGTAGAAAACAATGGAGATTTTATAGGGGCTTTCAGAGAAAATGTCATCAGGGTTATCGGTGGATACTCTACTAAAGATATCCCAACAGAATATGATGAGCAGATCGAATCTCTGCAAAAAGAGATACTAACCTTAATCGAAGAAAACGCAAAACAAGGAGCTGTAGCAGAAGATTTTGATGGTGAGTACAAAAGGATATCAGAGAAGATAAACGAGCTTAAACAGGCAAAATTAAACGTTGTAAGGGAAAAGAAACAGGCTGAGAACTATAAACAAAAACTAACAGATTGCTACTTGCAACAGAAGATATTGCTCTTTGATTTGTGTATAACTTTCTATTTGATATACAGTGCTTAGAGGGATTTATCGGTAGCAATTATGCCCCATAGATAAGTTGTCTATAAAGTGAAGAGGATTTTTTTATGAATCTACAGATAATTGACTTTTCAAGATACAACCGTTAACATTTGAACTTAGTTTTAATCTCAAATGTTTTGAATATACGCAGAAATAAATGCCTTTTTATTCTAGTAATCTGTAAATTATCCAAATAATAGTTACCAGTGAAACTAGCCAATAGTCTTTTCCGCTTTAATAGCAGAATACACAGCGTATATTGATTCCGACAATACAACAAGTTTGGTATATAGAAGATTGCTTTGCTTACCTGCTCATATGTTGCAAGCAAATCACCATAAATTATAAATTTGTACATTGTGAAAGCAGGAGGGTGAGACAGTCCCCTGCTTTTGATTATTGTGGATTAGTTTTATTAAACTGCTTCTATCTTTTTTAAAATTTTATTTGTAGATTATAGTTAAGGTCCATTTAATTTAGATACTATAATTTAATATCATGATCAATAGCATACTTATTACCCCATTTGCACATTTCCTCAAGCGTAACTTGTAAGTTTCTTCCATATTCCGTTATAGAATATTCAACCTTTGGTGGCACTTCTGGATATACTTTCCTTGTTATTAAATTATCACGTTCCATCTCTCGGAGCTGAGTTGTAAGCATTTTTGGGGTAATATCAGGAATTAATCTTTTAACCTCAGAAAATCTTTTTGTACCCATATTTAGATACCAAAGAATTCTAATTTTCCATTTACCACCGATTAAATCCATAGTTAGTTCCATTGAGCAACTGTATTTATTCTTTAAATCTGACATTTTGTAACCTCCGTATTTTTAAAATAACATGGTATCGTTTTATATACTATGTGACAAAAAAGTGCATACTTGTGATTTGGGATTGTTGTAGTATAATCATAACATACAGTATATAAAAAAAACAATATTACTTATTTGGTGATAAAAATGTTTCAAAATAAACAAGCTGAAAATTTAAAGTTTTTTTATAAGGAGGTCGTATAAATGGAAGTGATTTTTAACAGAAGAAGCATAAGAAAATATGTGGATAAACCAGTTGAAAAGGAAAAAATGGAAAAACTTTTAAGAGCAGCAATGCAGGCACCATCAGCAGGAAACCAACAGCCTTGGGAGTTTATAATCGTTGAAGATAAGGAGGTGTTAAAAAAGTTATCTGAGGCAAGTCCATATTCAAAAATGGTTGCAAATTCACCAGTTACAGTTGTTCTTTTATCAAGAAAAGAGGGAGTGAAATTCCCCCCTTGTATACCACAAGATATGGGGGCTGCTGCAGAAAATCTTCTTTTAGAAGCAGTACAGTTAGGACTTGGGGCAGTTTGGCTTGGAATTGCACCTGTTCAAGAAAGAATGAATTATATTAAGGACATATTTAGTTTGCCCGAAGGTATTGAACCTTTTGCATTAATTCCGGTAGGGTATCCAGATGGTCAGAAAAATGAATTTATAGATAGATTTGATGCAACAAGAGTTCATTATGAAAACTGGAAATAAATGATTAATCATAGGAGGGTTACAAAATGGAAGATATGATATTAAAAGCATTGGAAAAGGTTCGCCCTGCATTGCAAAGAGATGGAGGAGATGTAAAATTTATTGATGTTAACGACGAGGGAGTTGTCAGGGTTCAACTTCAGGGGGCATGTGGCAATTGCCCGGGCGCATTAATGACCATTAAGATGTTCATTGAACAAGTATTAAAAGATGAAGTGCCTGGAGTTAATGAAGTTATAGGAGTTTAGCATAAAAATATAAAAAGGAGTGGAATTGTATGATAAAGGTTATAGCGAAAAACTTTGCTAAAGAAGATAAAATTGAGAAAGTTTTAGAGTTAGCAAAGGTATTGGTAGAAACAACAGTAAAAGAAGATGGCTGTATAAAGTATGAAATGTATCAGGATGAGAAAAATCCAAGTACTCTGATTATGATAGAAGAGTGGGAAACCATTGATGCTCTTAATAATCATATGTCTTCAGAGCATTTTAAAAAAATCGTTCCACAAATGAATGAATGTA
>Ga0334892_1001278_pt1 | contig 22364 bp, 15 predicted proteins | sample GraSluR3_MG_4_FD_207213 | JGI IMG/M metagenome (GOLD analysis project Ga0334892, IMG submission 207213) | Sludge microbial communities from methane-producing bioreactor in Wageningen University, Netherlands - Granular Sludge_15_04-R3 | ecosystem: Engineered > Bioreactor > Anaerobic >...
GCAATTCAAGGTGCGTTTGAGGGAAAGCCCTATGTTCCTCCTTCAGCTGCCACTTAACCGAACCCTATTGTGAGGGCGTCTCTGAAGGAATTGCGTTATATGGCCATGGTGGCTGAATAGTTACGTTCTAAGATGCCAATAATAAACGATCACATAAGAGCTTTGAAGGACGAGTATCCTCGGGTCCGTCAGGTGACTGCCTCTACTCTTGGCAATATTGGCGATCCCAGAGCGGTTGAGCCTTTAACTGAGGCTCTTAAAGATAAGGACTGGGGTGTTAGATGGCAAGCAGCCCCAGCTCTTGGGAGTATAGGTGATTCGAGGTCGGTAGAGCCTCTAACCGAGGCTCTTAAAGACGAAGGCCAGATGGTCCGACGTCAAGCAGCCAAAGCCTTAGGTCGAATATCCGATACAAGGACAGCTGAGCCGTTAGTCAATCTGGCATCAAAGGATGAAGATAGGTGGGTCAGAGAAGCGGCTACCGAAGCCTCTTGGCAGGATCGGCGATCCCCAAGCAGTTGATCGTCTCATTGAGGCACTCGAGGATGAGCATTATGGTGTTCGATGGAGAGCTGCCCAGGCTCTCGGTAAGATAGGTGATCCAAGGACATCTGAGCCCCTTACTAATCTAGCTTCGAAGGATAAGACCGAAGCTATCCGAAAGACGGCGGCAGAAGCTCTGGAGAAGCTAGGATCGAGTTAGACCATCTCCTTTTCTGGAAGGCGATGAGCCTTGCTCGGTAAATAGCGGTCATCTTATCTTTGTTCCTCTACCACCCTCCATATTTTTGGCTGTCGGAGAGGCGGTCATGAATTGTTATATGATTTTGAGCGGCAATAAAGGATTCGGATCTCCCCCGTCTGGGCGACGGGATCGGCGAGCCTGGCGAGCCTTAATGACGGTGTTGAGGGCTTTTATTCACGATCGATTTTAAAACCGTTTAATCGACCTTTCCGAGGCGGTTCGACATCGTCTTACCATCGGCGATCTGGTCCAGGGGCACCCTCTTCACAACCCGACCTGCTTAATGCTGTGCCCCTTGAATAACCGAATCGACTGGCCCACGAAGCTTGAAATCCGTCTGCTTAAAATTCATCACAAGTTTCCATTTTTCCATTTTTTTTATCACATTCGACTTATCGCCTCAATCATTCGATTTAATATGATATAGTCTGCCGTGGCCTAAGCGAAAATCGGAATCAATCGCCGCCTTCAAGTAAGATGCGAGTTCTAGATTTCGCCTTCGACTTCCTAAAACTTAGCGTTTTATGGTAAAAACGCTAACTTTTAGAAAGTCAGCAGTCCCCATACTCTATCTATTCCCAAGCTGATCACCCAAGAGTTTCAAGGATCATCTTCTATCGCCGTCATAGTAGATCGCAGACTATGTATATCCTTGAGCCTGAAACCCCCTTTTGCATGAACCGGAGCGTGATCCCCTGACCTGGAGCAAAATCGTCTCCGACCTGGAGCGGGAGTTCTCCTCCCTCTCCGGCGACTGGATGCGGTCCGTCGAGCTGAGGGACCGAATCGGCGAGATCGTCTCGGGGCCCAAGTTTCGCGACCTCGCCCCCGACCTGCAGGGGAGGCTCGACCTCCTCCACGTCGAGCTCGTCGCCCTCACCCGCGAGAACGTCTGCACCAACGAGCGGTGCCCCCACTACAAGAAGAGCTGCAAGATGAGATAAATGATCATCTCCGCGAGCTACAGAACGGACATCCCCGCCTTCTACGGCGAGTGGTTCGAGAGGAGGCTCGAGGCCGGTTACTGCTCCGTCGCCAATCCGTACAACCGCCGCAAGGTCCGCCGCGTCAGCCTCCTCCCGGAGGACGTCGACGGCTTCGTCTTCTGGACGAGAAACCTCGGCCCCTTCATGGGGCGGCTTTCGAGGGTAGCGGATCTCGGCCGCCCCTTCGTCGTCCAGCAGACCGTCACCGGCTATCCGCGGGAGCTGGAGCCCGCGGCCGTCGGCGCCGCCGAGGCGGTCCAGCAGATCAGAGCCGTCGCCGAGGCGTACGGGCCCCGGGCCGCCGTCTGGCGGTACGACCCGATCGTTTTCACGTCCCTGACGCCGGCGCCGTTTCATATCGAGAACTTCGAGAGCCTCGCCGGGGCGCTGGAGGGGTCCGTCGATGAGGTGGTGATCTCCTTCGCCCAGATCTACCGTAAGGCCGCGCGGAACCTCGACCTGGCGGCTCAAAAGTTCGGCTTCTCGTGGGAGGACCCCCCCGACGATGTCAAGCTCGACCTCGCTTCAAAGCTCGTGGAGGTGGCGAGGCGCCACAGGATGAGCCTCTCGGTCTGCTCGCAGCGAAAGTACATCGTTCCTGGCGCAAAGGCCGCCCGGTGCGTCGACGCTCCAAGGCTGGCCGCCATCGGAGGGCGGCCGATCCGGGCCCGGCTGAAGGGGAAGCGGCCGGAGTGCGGCTGCTACGAGTCCGTCGACATCGGCGAGTACGACACCTGCCCCGCAGGATGCGTCTTCTGCTACGCCGTCCTCCGGCGGGAGATCGCCTTGCGCCGGCGGAAGAGCCACGACCCCGAGGGCGAGTTCCTGTTCGGGCCGGGGGAGGCGGCGGCCCCGTCCCCGGAGGCGAAGGGGCAGACGACCCTCTTCTGAGGCGGCCGCTAGCCCCGGATCAAAGCCAATCCCGAGGCGTCAAGGCGTCATATCTGCTGGAGTCACCGCTGATGCTCAGACTACCCACTTCCCCTCACCATCACGACTCCGCCATCCGGGAGGCGTTCAAACCCAAGAAACGAGACCTCCCTCCCGGCCCCGTCCCTTAAGGAGACGCTCGTGGAGTCGTCGTTGAGGGTGATCCCGCTCTCCATGAACACGTCGGTCCCGGAGCCCTCGCCCGCGCCGAAGTGGACTCGAACCGTCGCCTCGGGCTCCAGGATGTACTCAGGAAGGACGACGGACCTCGTCTCATCCCCGTCGACGACCAGGGTCCATCCGTTGAGGTTAGCGGCCTCCTCGAGGTGGTTTGCGATCTCTACGAACTCATCCTCGCCGGTGGCGCTGATCTCGGTGATGGCCAGCATTCCTCCAAGAGGCGAGGTGAACCCGAGCTCCTCAGCCCTGGAGAAGGCGACTTCTGCCTCCCTCTCGCGGCCGAGATTCTGGAGCAGATCGCCTTTCAGGTACCATGTGTAGCCATCTTCCGCATCGAGATATATCGCCTCCTCGAAGGTCGATAGAGCCTCTTCGTCCCTTCCCAGGTTCATGAGGATGAGGCCCTTCAGACGCCAGGTGCCGGGATCTTCTGGATCGATATCTGTGGCGTTATTCAGCGCATCCAGGGCTTCCTCATAAGATCCGACCCTCTGTAGCTCCCGCCCCATCTCGATCCAGCGCTCAGAGGCCACCTCCGGGGTCCAGTAGGCGGCGAACATATTCGTATTTCCTGAAGAGTCCTCGATAGTCAGATTTCCGGCGACGTCGTCCAGGGCGAGGTCGCCGTCGAGGAATATGTCTCTCTCGTTGCTCTCGCCAGCACCGAGGTGGAACCTGATCTTCTCGCCAGGCCCGAGGGTGAAGCTGGGAAGAATAATCGACTTCAAGCCGTCGATGGTCAGGATCAGGCCTTCAAAGGTCTGGGCTTCGGTTCCAGAGTTGGTCATCTCGATGAACTGGTCATCTCCGACGGAGACGACGTTGGTGAGGGCCAGCGACGATGCGGGAGGCGTCTCATATCCCAGCTCCCTCGCCATGGCAAAGGAGATCTCCGCCTCGGAGCCGCGGCCCATGGCCTCCAGAACGAGCCCCTTCTTCTGCCAGAACCTCCCCTCCAGCGAGCGGATAGAGGTCTATCGCCGCTTGGTAGGCCACAAGCGCCTCATCATACCTCTCCAGCTCCATGAAAAGATCGCCCTTCTCCTCGGTGGCAAAGAAGGGGACGAAACCCAGCTCGATGACTTTGTCGAGGGCCTCCAGGGCCTCGTCGTATCTGTCCAGAGCCTTCAGCGCCCTGGCCTTGCCGCTCCAGGCGCCGATCAAGATCTCCGACTGGGGAGGGTTCAGATCGATGACCCTCTCGTAAGCCGCCAGAGCCTCCTCGTTCTTGCCCAAGTTCAGAAGTCCGCCGGCCCGGCCCCGCCAACCTCGGGGATCCTCCGGATTCAGCTCGAGGACCTTGTCGTAAGCTTCCTCGGCCTCCTCCGATCTGTTCATCGCCTCGAGAGCGAAGGCCTTCTTCAGCCAGAAGAACGCGAGCTTCTCGGTATCGTCGGTGGGGATCAGCTCGATGGCTCTGTCAAGAGCATCCGCGGCTTCGTCGTATCTGCCCATCCGGATCAAGATGTAGCCGCTGCTGGACCACGCATCCGAGTCCTCCGGGTTCAGCCCATAGAGCCGGAGGGTCTCGTTGTAAGCGTCGGCAGCCTCCGTTGGTCTATCGATCCCGTCAAGGAACACCGCCTTCACCCTCCAAAAGTAGGCCTGCTTGCTCGTTTCGTTGGCAGGCGTCAGCTCGATGGCTCTGTCGAAGGCCTCCAGGGATTCATTGCTCCTGCCCATCTTCAGCAGGAGGTGGCCCTTGTCCATCCAAGTCCTGGGGTCCGGCTCAACCTCCAGGGCCTTGTCGTAAGAGGCCACAACCTCTTCATAGAGGCTATCGTTATTTGTTTTAGCGGCCAGATTGACGAGGGCAAACCCCCTGTACGTCCAGGCTTCGACGTTCTCCGGATCCAGCTTGATAGCCTCGTCGTACGCCCCAAGCCGCTCGCTCTCGTCGCTCAAGGCCATGCCTTTGGCAGACCAGGCTCTGGAGTTCTGAGGGTCCAGCTCGATGGCCCTGTCGTAGGCCAAAAGAGCCTCTTCATTCAGCTCTGTGCCATTCTTCTCGCCATCACCGAAAAAGTCGGCCATGAAGGCGAGGTTGGTGAGGGCTTTCCCCTTGTTCAGCCAAGAGTCTATATCCTCCGGGTTCTCCTGGAGACGTTCGTCATAAAGCTCGACAGCCACCTCGTAGGCACCTCTGGCATCTTCCACCCTCCGCATGGTGGATAGGGTCGTCGCTCTCCAAGACCAGTAGTCTGCATAATAGAGGTCGTACCCCACCGCCTCGGGCGGGGCCGACAGATCCGAGTCGTTCTTGAATAGGGCCTTGAGGACGTCACCTTTTCCCATCCAACCGTCAGCACTCTCCGGGTCCAGCTGGATGGCTCTTTCGTAGGCGCCGAGGGCCTCCTCGTAATGCCCGCTCTCGCGGAGCTCGTGGCCTTCGTTAAGCCAGACGTCGACGGTCAGATCCTGGGCCAGAGCGGTCGTCCAGAGTGTGGAGATCAACATCAGAACGAGGGCAAACTTGGCCAGAGATCTCAAACTCGGAGGGGTTCCTTCTTGATTCAATTCGAATCCACCCCCACCGGATCAGATATCGGCTCCATCATCGGAGCGTTGTCCACCACCTGCTCCTCCGCCACCGCTTCCGCCTCCCCTGACGAGGGCCATCCGGCTGGCACCACATGTAGCGTATCACCCACGCCGTCGCCGTCTTCGTCCTCGCCCCGGTACGATGTCCAGAAGTTTCCGTCCCAGCTGTTGTTGGCGAAGCTCACATCCTTCCAGGCGATGGTGCTCCTCTGCTGGGCGTCGATCCCGTTGTAGACGAAGTTGTTCTGGGCTATCTCGTTATGGTCGTCGGATGCCCTGAGGCCTATGGCGTTGTTGGCTATCGTATTTCCGATGATGGTGTTCTTTCTCCCAACGTCGAGGCCGACCCCGGCGTTCGTGACCACGTTGCCGGAGATCGTGTTATGGCCCTCAGAGGATGATGTGTCGATTCCTGAGGACATAATGCCACTTGCATAGTATCTCCCGCTCTTCGTTACGACGTTTTGGCGCAAGGTATTGTTGCTACAGCCAACGTCCAACTTGATACCTTCTCTAGCTCTCGAATTGTTCACGGTGTTGTTGGAGATCCAGCAGTCGCTTGAGAAGGCGAGATGGATTCCGCCTTGATCTATCTTCGATCCCTCTATCGTCACATCACTTGAGTTTACCACGAAGATGCCAAACGCTTCGACCGCTTCTATTCTGGATTCGGGGCAGTTCACCAGCCAGACGTAGCCAGCGTCCAGATCCTTGAGCTCTAATCCTCTCTGGTTCTCATAGTAAAAGACCTCTTTTCCATCGACGGTGCTATTCTTCAAGTTTAAAGCGTAATGCTCTGAGCTGAATCCCGCCGAGCTTATCCTTGGCTCGACCAGCGTCATATTCTCGAATGTTGCGTTGGAGGGCATGTTCATCTCCAGGGTGGCGTTCACCACTTCATTATCGCGGAAGATGACGTCGACAGGGCTGAAGGCCATAAGCCACCCATCCTCCACATGACAACCCTCCACTGCAGAATTTTCAACGCTGAGCAAGACGATCTCAAAAGAGCTGCAGCTCGTTATCAGACAATTTTGGGACGGCTTGATGGTTACGTTAAATGGATCGAATGATCCCTCCGTAAAGGGATCTGGCGTCATTATCTGCTGAACTAAGACGCTTCTAATCCTGCTATTCTTGATTGTGCCATCTTTGACACCACTGAAGCTTATGTGTTCGCCTGTGCAATCTTCGAAGCGCATATTCTCTGCATCCTCGACTTCAACCCCTTCAACGCTGCAATCTTCTACTCGCACGTTCTTGGCGTTATCAACACGCACAGATACGCGATCCAGATACTCATATCCCCCGCTTAGATCATCCAGGGTGCAGTTTCTTATCAGGATATGAGCGTCGGTGTTCTTTATCACGATGCCGCTACCTACGTGATCATCGAGGCTTATGCCCTCGATGACGTAAGGATCGTCGGCGGTGCCGCTGCCTCTGTAATCCACGAGGTCCGCGTTGCTTTTGATGCTGATGTAGTCGCTCGCCAGAGGGAAGGTCATGGAGGAGACCGTAAACTCTGTCGATTGCGAGCCTACCGCAAGCCCCGTGAGGGCAGACAGCACCATCAGCATACTAAAAAGTACTCTCATCTAAATCAACTCCTCGTTTTGTCATTCGAAGATGACAACAAAACCATAAACGATTTCATCTCTCAACCCCCACTCCACCGAACTCCTTTGAAACTACGGCATAATTTTCGATCGGCTCCATCAGTGGATAGTTGTCCTTGTCAGCCCCGACCAAGTAAGGCGTATTACCTATGCCATCTCCATCGGCATCCCTCCCTTTGTAGTAGGTCCAGAAGTTTCCGATGTAACCGTCGAAGCTCGAGCCCTTATACGTGTACATCAGAACGTCTGTCGAGTTCCACTTGTTTGAAGAGCTGCTCGATTGTATGTTGTTGGAGTTGTTAATGAAGTTGTTGAGGTAGACGGCGTTATCGTCGGATCCGATGATGCCCATGCCCGCGTTCCTGTTGTCTCTGATCTCGTTTGCTCTTATGGTGTTTCCAGCAGAGTTGCTCAGGTAGATGCCGGACCAGCTCTCCGTCAGCTCGTTTCTCTCGATTACGTTATCATCAGAGCCGTGAAGATAGACCCCCGACTCAGCGTTGTTTATAGCGATGTTGCTCCTGATCGAATTGTTGTAGCAGTGGTAGTTGAGATGGATCCCCCTGGTGTTGTTGGCGATCACGTTGCCCTCTATCCTGGAGTTGCTGGTGTTGGTTAAGAATACTCCCTCCATGTTCTTCTCCAGCACTGAATCCCTGACGGTTATGTTATGGCAGCCGATGCAGTAGACCGTTCCCGCGTTGGATGACGAATCTATAACCGCATCAGAGACGTTCACCAGGTGGTAGATCCTTCTACCATTTACAAGGTTGCTGGCGTCGATATCGTTGGTGGCTGTAGCATCGTCCCCCCAGCCGTTGTAACCGAAGTTGAGATAGTTGCCGGACATGGAGTTGTTTCGGAGGATGTTGCCTCCGGAGAAGCTGATGATCATGCCGACTACGTTATAGTCGGCGACGTTCCTCTCCAGGACGTTCCCGCCCGTGATATCAGAGGGGCTGATGCTGGAAAGAAGGATGCCGCCACGGTTGCCGCTGGCGTTGTTCGATGCAAGAGTGTTGTTGCCGGATGCGACTATGATGCCATAGCTGTTGTTAGTGGCGACGTTGCCCCTGATGGTGTTGCCCTCCGAGTTCACCATTATGCCGGCGTCAACATAGCTTCCGCTGAATACTCCCTTGCCAGAGGAGTTTGTGACATGAAACCCTTCTACGACCCCGCCGTCGGCGGAGAGCTTTATGGGGCTGCCTTTTTGTCTTGCATCGATGACCGGCATCTTGCCGCCCGTCTCCACGCCCCTGAGGATCACGGGCTTGGTGACGTTAACCGTTTCCAGATAAGTGCCGCTGCAAACCTCGATCAGGTCACCTGGGCTTGCAGCTACTATCGCCTCATTGATGCTGGCGAAATCGCAACCTTCGGCGCAGACCCTGTATGTTGCCCCTCCGCCAGTCTGAGGGGCCGGTTTCGGAGCAGAGACCGGGATGTCACAGCGAACCAGGGGATGTCCGTCCAGATTCGAGCCGCCGAAAATCTCATATGCTTCGTCGCAGATGCCGTCCCCGTCCTCATCCTTACATCCTTCGATGAAATCGCCGTAGTGATTTCCAACTTTGCCGTCATCCCAGCGGTTCGTCCCGTCGTCGTAGGCGTCGTACTCGTTGTTGTCGGCGAAACAGTTGTTGTAGATGAAGTTGTTCTGGGAGGACGTCAGAAAGATTCCGCGACCTCGGTTGCCGCCAGCGTAATTGCCGGCGATGGTGTTATTTTCAGAGTCCTGCAGCTCTATTCCAGATAGCTGATTATCTAGAGCTCGATTGCCCGAGATGGAATTGTTATTGGAGGCCCAGAAGCGAATCCCGACTCCTTGGTTTTGGTAAAAGTCGTTTTCTGCGATGATGTTCTCCCCGGAGTACTCGAGTTCGATCCCAAAATGGGGGTTGTCCTTGACGAGGTTTTCGATGATGGTGTTGTGGCTGGAGTTCCACAGTTTAATACCTGCAAACCCGCTCCGGATCAGGCCCCTTCCGGCGTTGGAGCTGAAGTTGTTGTTGGCGATGACGTTATTGGTCGAGTTCTCCAGGTAGATTCCGGCCCACGTGTTATACGAAGCTTGGTTATCCTTGACGATGTTGCCCGACGAATCGTAGAGGGAGATGCCATTCCAGTTGTCGGTAACTGTGTTATTCAAGATGGTGTTGTCATTGGACCTAACAGTGATGCCTGCCGGCTGTACCGTTCCGACGCCGCTGTTCTTCAGACTGAAACCCTCAAGAACTATGCCATCTGCAGAGACGATAATGGCGCTGCCGTTTTCTCCGGCATCCACAACGGGCATTTTCAGGCCGCGCAAGGTCAACCGTTTTGTCACGTTTACGTTCTCGCGGTAGATGCCGCCGTCGACCACTATAAGATCTCCGGGACTGGCGGCATCGATGGCCTCCTGGATTCCAGAATAATCACCGGGAACCCTTATCGTTTCTCCATGTAATTGGCTGATCTCGTTCCCCTTGGCGCTCTCCTGGGCCATGGCTGGGGCGCAGAACATCGCCAGAACCGCAAGGAGCAGGGCAAGACTGGTCCCCGCACCATAATTCAACGGCCTACCAGGGGCCGCTAACGATCCGGTATTTTCTTTCACGTCAACCCACTCCACTTTTATTTAAGCTTCAAGAACGATTATTAAGTTTTCGCTAGAGATCACCCCTCGTACCCCAGCTCCCTGGACCTGGCGAAGGCGTCATCAGCCTCAGAATCGCGGCCCAGCACCTTCAGAGAAAGGGCTTTGTTATGCCAGGCTTTGGCCGACGTCCCTTCATCTATGAAAAATGGCGAAGATCTTGCGGTTTCGATGGCTTCGTCATAAGCTCTCAAGGCCTCTTCGTGACTTCCCAATGCCTGCAGCACTTCACCTTTATCTACCCAGACCAAGGGATTATCGGGATACTGCTCGAGAGATTTATCGAAGGCTACGATGGACTCGTTGTACCTTCCCAGAGCCTTCAGAGCCTTGCCTTTGCCGTACCAACCCGCGAAGCCCGGGTCCATCTCGATGACTTCATCAAAGGTCTCGATCGCCTCTTCGTAACTGCCCATCTCCAATAGGAGCATTCCCTTGTTTTGCAGGGTGGGCAGGTATGCGTGAGATCCCTCGTCAGAGATCTCCAGGGCTTTATCGTAGGCTTCGAGGGCCTCCTCGAATCTGCCAAGATTGTTAAGTGATATACCCTTGGTGCTGTAGACAACGGCCTGCAGCTCGGTATCGTTGGCGGGTGTCTGCACTATTGCCCTGTCATAAGCCTCAATGGATTCATCGTATCTTCCAAGCTGCATCAAAACATCTGCTTTACTCCTCCAGGCCGACCATGCGATAAAGGAGCCCGTATTCTCCTGAGGGAATAGCTCGATGAGCTCGATGGCCTCATCGTAGGCTTTGACGGCCTCTTCCAGGCGGTTCATCGATCCGAGGAGATGGGCTTTGAGAAACCAGGCTTCAGCATCTTCAGGGTTCCCCTCGATGGTCAGGTCGAAGAGATCCAGGGCCCTTTGATAGGCTATAAGGGCCTCGTCCTCCATGCCGATGAGCGCCAATAACGAGCCTTTGGTCTGCCAAAGGTTGGCGGTCTCCGGCTCTATCTGCAGGGCCTTATCTAAGGCCTGGACAGATTCGTCGTAAGAGCCGTTGACGAAAAGCTCCTCGCTCTTCTTGACCCAATAGTCTGCCGTATCTTCTTGGGAAGCGGCGCAAAAGCCGAGGGCAGCCAGACTCAGCACTGCCAGAGCCGTAAAGGCCAAGGTGAGCCTGGTTTCCACGCCCGACTTCGACGGCCCGCCCAGGATAGCTAACGATCCGATTTTTCCTTTCACATCAACCCACTCCACGTTTTCGTCCTTCAAAAATTAGCATAAAATGTGATGAGCTGGGGTCAGCCTACATACCCCAGCTCCCCGGCCTTGGCGTATGCCGTCTCCGCCTCAGAATCGCGGCCGAGAGCCTCCAGGGACTCGCCCATCCACTGATACCTCCAGACGTTTGAAGACTCGGCGTGGGTCTCGATCTCCACCTCGAAGGCCTCGACCGCCCTTTCGTAGGATGCGGCCGCCTCCTCATGCCTGCCCATCCCCTCCAGAGCATCGGCCTTGAACTTCCAAAACTTCGCTATCTCCGGATATGCGGAGGTGTCGAGCTCGAAGGCCGCAGCCGCTTGCTCATAAGCCAGGGCCGCCTCATCGAGCCTCCCGAGCCCCTCCAGAGCCTCGCCCTTCCAGAGCCAGGGCTCGCCGCCGATCATGGCGGGGCTCTCGTTGTAGGCAGCCAGGGCCCTATCGCAGGCCTCGACCGCCTCCTCGTACCTCCCGAGCTCCTTGAGGACAATCCCCTTGTTCGACCATGCGGCGTAAGTCGCCAGAGGGTCGCCAGAGCCCAGCTCTATCGCCCGATCGTAGGCGGTGAGGGCCTCGTTCCAGAGCCCCTTTTCGGCAAATACGTTCCCCTTGCTCCGCCAGGCGCTGCTCTGCCAGAACCTCTCCTCTGGGTCCTCCGGGACTTCAGCTGTGGACTCGTCGAATATCGCCAGGGCCTCGGCCTGCCTGCCCATTATTATGAGAAGGCTCGCCTTCTGCACCCTGGTATTGGTGTCCTGGGGGTCGATCTCAATGGCCTTATCGAAGGCCGCGATCGCCTCATCGTACTCTCCCTGATCCCGGAGGAAGAGGGCCTTGTACCGCCAGGCTTCGGCGTTCTGGGGATCGACCTCGATCGCTTTATCGAAGGCCTCAACCGATTCTTCCAGAGAGTCGTTGAAAAGCAGCTCTTCGCCCATTTTGACCCAGTCATCTGCTGTCCTCTCCTGCGCCCACGCGCTGCTGCAGCAGAGCGCCGCCAAAGCGATCAGTGCAAGGGCGGACCTCGCTCCTGCTCTCATCTTCAGCCGCCCACTGAGGGCTGCCAACAGTCCTGTTTTTCCTTTCACATCCACCCACTCCACTTTTCGTCTTCAATAATTAACAAAAGATTTGAGCTGGGGATCACATCTTGTACCCCAGCTTATCGGCTACCAGAAGCGACATGGAGGCGTTGTAAACCTGGTCCCAGCGCCCAACTTCGACGGCCCACTGAGGACCGCAACCGACCTATTTCTCTCTTTCACATCGATCCACTCCACTATTTTATCCGCACAATCCCTAAAAATATAGACGTCTTCTAGCTATTGTCACGAAGGCTGATACTCGAACTCCCCGCTGCCCCTCGTCCCCACGACTCTGCCATCCGGGAGGTTTTCAAACCCCAGAAACGATACTTCCCTCCCGGCCTCGTCCCTCAGAGTGACGCTCGCGGCATCGTCGTCGAGGGCGATCCCGCTCTCAACGAAGAGGTCGGTCCCGGTGTCCTCGCCCGCGCCGAAGTGGACTCTCACCTTCGCCGCCGGCTCCAGGATGTACTCGGGAAGGACGACTGATCTCGTCTCATCGCCGTCGACGACCAGGGTCCATCCTTTGAGATTTACGGCATCGTCGAGGTTGTTCGCGATCTCGACGAACTCGTCCTCGCCCTCGGCGCTGATCTCGGTGATGGCGAGGATCCCTGCAATAGGCGATGTGAACCCCAGCTCTTCAGCCCTGGCTAAAGCCGCCTCAGCCTCGCTTTCGCGGCCGAGACGCTGAAGCAAACTGCCCTTCAGATGCCAAGCATACCCATTCTGGGGATCAAGCTCTATCGCCTCCTCGAAGGCCGCCAGGGCCTCCGCGTCCCTCCCCAAGTTCATGAGGATGAGGCCCTTCAAACGCCAGGTGTCGGGATCTTCGGGATCGATATCTATGGCTCTCTCACAGGCTTCGAGGGACTCGTTGTACCTGCCCAGGCTGGGCCCCAGAATCTGGGCCTTGGAGAACCAGGCGTCGGCATATTCTGGATCGATCTCCAGGGCTCTATCGATGTATATGAGGGCCTCCTCGTACCTTCCAGGGTGGGCCGACATGAGAACGCCCCCGTTGATCCATAAGTTTTTATCATCTGGCGCCAGCTCGGTGGCCCGCTCCAGAGCCTCCACCGTCCCGTTGTAGTCGCCATCTTCCGCTAATAGATGAGCCCTTTCAAACCAGACGTAAGCCTTCTCGACGGTCTCAAAGGCGGCATCTATCGCCTCGTCGCTGGCCGCCATCGACTCATTATGCCTTCCAAGCTTCCATAACACGTTCGCCTTTCCGACGAGGACCCAGGGCTGCAGAGGGTCTATCTCCAGGGAGGCGTCGTGCGCCTCGACCGCCTCATCGTAGCGTCCCATCATCGATAGAACGGTGGCTTTCCCATTCCAGGCCTGCACTTGCGACCGGTTCAGCTCGATCGCCCTCTCGAAAGAGAGAAGAGACTCGTTGTATCCGGCCGGGTCCTTATCGATAAAGGCGAGCCTGCTCTTGGCGTAACCTCTGCCGATCCAGGCCTCGGCCATCTCCGGGTCGAGTTCAACGGCCCACTCATAGGCTGCCAGGGCTTCCTCCGTCGAGCCGTTCATCGACAGCTCCTCCCCCTTCTCGAACCAGCTCTCTGCCGAATCTTCCTCTTCGATCCCATCCTCCGCCAGAGCACATATGCAAAGCGATGCCATGGCCGCCAACATGATGGCGAACCTGGCCCACATACTAAAATCCGGTAGGATATTGTTCAATCCGCTCAACAGTATCACCTCACCTAAAGGGATGGAGAGGATTGAGCTGGGCGTGTGGGCATGCCCCAGCTCCCGGCCTCGGAGAGGCCGCCTCTATCTCGGCTTCACAGATAATGGTCTGTGAAGACGAAAACCCCAACTCCCCCACCCCATGTCACCCCTGAATTACATAATGTTATATTAACTTTACTATCTGTAAAGAATATTCCCCAACAACGACCATCAGACTTCGGCGACCAGCCGGTTTTCATCAGCAAAATATTTCACAACAAAAGGCGAATCCGACCTCAGATAGCCTCGTCTTATCAAGATATATGGACATGAATAGTTAAGTTTATATAACCAAATGTAATAGAAGATTTACATCGTGATGCCGATGGACGCGAGAGATTCCAGGATCTGCAGATTGATCATCATCGTCGTAACGGTGGCTCTGGCGGGCTGGTTTGCAGCGATGGCTGACTTCGTGCTTGTGATCATCTCCATCGCCCCAGGGGCGATTTTATTCTATATTTGTAAAAGAAGCGTCGCGGAGATCCAAGAAGACGAGAGGGACGCAAGGGTGAGCGAGCAGGCATCGAAGGTCGCCGTAGCGGTATTCGCCTCGGCCAGCGCTCTCTCTGGCCTAATATTGATCGCCCTGAGGATCGAACATCCAGAGTACATGTACGCCGGATTCGCCCTCGCCTTCTCGGCCTGCGCCTTGATGATCCTGTACTCCCTCCTCTACGGATACTACAACAGAAGATACGGTTACGAGCCTTCCGATGAAGAATAAGATCAAAGTCTACAGGGCGGTTCACGATCTGACCCAGGAGCAGCTCGCAAAAGAGCTGGGGGTGACGAGGCAGACGATAATCGCGATAGAGAAGGGAAAGTACAACCCGTCTTTAGACCTAGCCTTCAAGATGGCGAGGATCTTCGGGGTCAAGATCGAAGACATATTCGTCTATGAAGAATCTCCCCAGAAAAAAACGATTCATCCGCTTAAGCCCTCGATCCAATGGGACTCGTCCGAAACGGGATAAATCGACGAGAACTGACCAAAAACTTTAATGGAATAAGACTCATCTGATCAAAACCCACCTTAAGGAGCATGCGATGCCCGAACGTCCCTCCATCGGATCCTCGATAAAGCGCCCAATCCTGAAAGCGAAGGCGTACTTCACCTCCACGAAGTTCAGCGAAGAGCCCCTTATACTGGGGGCTGCGCTGATGGTGATGCTATTTTTCATCCTCTACGCCTTTAGCGGCGTTGAAACCGAGGGGGAGGTCTGGAGCGCGACCTTCGGCGGCCCCGGCTTTGAAGTGGGGACCTCGATTCTCGAGAAGAGGGACGGCGGGTACATCATCGCCGGAGCGACGAACTCACGCGGAGGAGGGGGATACGACGCCTGGCTTTTATCGACCGACTCGAAAGGTAGAGAGGTCTGGAACGAGACGTATGGCGGACCTGGCGACGAGGAAGCGATGGCGGTTGTTGCGACCGTTGACGGCGGTTACGCCATCGCAGGCGGAACGAACTCTTTTGGCGCCGGAGATTTCGACGTCTGGCTTATAAAGACCGACTCGACGGGAAGAGAGCTCTGGAATGAGACCTACGGCGGCCCAGGCTACGATTGGGCTTACTCGGTCCAAAGGACGAGAGACGCTGGATACATCATCCTCGGGGAGACCGAGTCCTTCGGCTCTGGCGGCATGGATCTCTGGCTCGTCAAGACCGATTCTCTGGGCGCTCTGATCTGGAACAGGACATTTGGAGGCGCAGAAGATGACGGCGGCCGCTCAATACAGGAGACCGACGACGGCAGTTACATCATCGCGGGATTCACAGAATCGTTTGGCCGAGGCGGTATGGACCTCTGGCTCCTGAAGGTCGACTCCGATGGGAACGAGGAGTGGAACGGGACCTTCGGCGGGTCGAAGGATGACATGGGTCAATCGGTCCAGCAGACGAGAGATGGCGGATATATATTGGCAGGCGGTGCGAACACCCCTCCAACGGCCACGCCCCCGGTCGGCGACGCCTGGCTGATCAGAACAGATAGGAGCGGCACCCCGATATGGGGCAAGATCTTCAGCTTCGGCGATACCAGCTACGACCTGGCCACCTCGGTCAGGGAGACCGGCGACGGTGGCTTCATAGTAGCAGGCCGGAGTTCAGATGGAAAATCGAGCGCCTGGCTCATAAAGACCGACGGATCCGGTCTGAAGGAGCGGGAGGTCGTCCGTAAAGAATCGGGGAGAGAGGAGGGGTCGTCGGTATTGGTCGCCGGGGATGGGAGCTACGTCACCACCGGCTGGACGACCTCTGCTGGAAGTCCGGATCTATGGCTCGCAAAGATCAGGTAGATCGCCACCGCATCTTCAGATCAACTTCATCACCCAGAAATCGAACCCACCGGCCCCACGCCGATTCGAGAAGCCCGATAGAAGGTAGCCGCCATCTGTCATCTGGATGGCAGAGATGCCGCTGTAAACTCCGTCACCTCCGATGCTCTTCACCCATTCCTCCGTCCCGTTGGGGTCGACCTTTATGAGGAGGGCTTCGTCAGGGCTCGTCCTGGAGCCACTCTGGGAAGTCCAGCCCGCGACGATGTAGCCTCCATCATCCGAACCCCTGACCGAGTTTCCGAAATCCCCAGCTGGTCCGCCAAAGGTGGTGCTCCACTCTTGATCCCCCTCCGAGCCGACCTTTAAAAGCCATACATCAAAATCTCCGGCGCCGAACGAGTTTGAAAATCCGCAGATGACGTAGCCGCCGTCACTGGCTTTCTCGATCGAGGTGAAGCCGTCCTGCTTGGGGCCCCCGAAGGTTCTCTCCCACTCGATCTTGCCTTGCGTATCGGTCTTGACGAGCCAGCCGTCGTATCCACCAGATCCGTAGGAATCGGTCCTGCCAGCGATGAGATACCCTCCATCTTCGGCCTCCACGATGGCCATTCCTTCGTCATCGCCGGGCCCGCCAAAGGTCCTGTTCCATTCTTCCACCCCCGACCGGTCGGTCTTGACGAGCCAGACATCACCCTTACCAATGCCGTAAGAGTCGGTAGAGCCTGCGAAGACGTATCCACCACCTTTAGCCTCCCGGACTGACGAGGCGACATCGTCGCCCCGGCCGCCAAAGGTCCTCCCCCATTCAGCATCTCCATTTGAATCGGTCTTTACGAGGACCGCATCTTTGCCGCCCGCGCCGCCGGAGGTGGTATAGCCGACGATTATATACCCTCCATCAGAGGTCTTCTGAACTTCAACGCCGACATCGATCCCCGTTCCTCCGAATGGCCGATCCCAGACTCTGCTTCCGTTTGAGTCGATCTTCAAGATCCATAGGTCACAATTCCCGGCCCCGTAAGACTCGGTCATCCCGGTCAGTATGTATCCTCCATCTCCAGCCTCCGAGATCATTCCCCCCACCTCGTGCCCCGGCCCACCATAGGTCGTATTCCAGACATCTTCAGGCTCCCCCCAGGCGGTCGGTGTGGACAAAATCAGCGATCCTAGCACCAATAATAGCCCCAATCTCAGCCTCAATAACGTCCCCGTCCACAAAACTTCTCACCTCAATTGACAGATAGGGATTCAACTTCTCCAGTTATATTTACTTCGATTAAACGCAACTGTCCATCGGTTTTAATGGTCGTGAGACTTCATGAATTTAAAAGAGCCAGAGCTTCCTGAGATTCCCTCCGAAAGGCATTATAGCCATGGCGGATCACCTATTGCATAGACCCCCGTTTCTGAAGCGATAGACCGGCCGGAGAAGATAACATGATCCGAGTTCTGATGGTGGACGACGACCCCGCGGTCCTGGAGATAACGAAGGTATTCCTGGAGAGATCCGGGGATATCGAGGTCGACGCCGTCGTCTCGGCTTTGGAGGCGACAGAGAGGCTGCAAGATGGCGGCTACGACGTCATCGTCTCCGACTACGTCATGCCGGAGATGGACGGGATATCCTTTCTCAAGCAGGTCCGGAGCCGAGGGTCGGAGATCCCCTTCATCCTCTTTACGGGGAAGGGGCGCGAAGAGGTGGTGATCGAGGCGCTGAACAACGGAGCCGACTACTACCTCCAGAAGGACGCAAACCCGAAGGTCCTCTACGCCGAGCTGATCCACCAGATCCGGCAGGCTGCAGAGAGGCAGAGGTCAAAGAAGGCGGTCATCGAGAGCGAGGAGAGGTATCGGGCCCTCTTCGAGAATATGAACGACGGGCTCGTCCTCTGCGAGCTCGTCCGGGATCCTGAGGGGTTCGTCGTCGACTACGTCATAAAGGACGCCAACCCCCAGTTCGAGGAGATCGCCGGGTTGGGACCGGATGAGGCGATAGGAAAGATGGGGTCGGAGATCTTCGGGTCGATTGTCCCCCCATTTCTGGAGATATACCAAAAGGTCGACGAGACCGGATCTTCTGCGAAGTTCGATGGGTATTTTCCGGCTACAGTGAGGCATTTTTGCATATCCGCCTACTCGATGGGGTGGGGAGAGTTTGCGGCGATATTCTCAGACATCACCGAGGAGAAGAGGATGACCGGAGAGCTCTGCCGGGCTCACCACCAGCTTCAGGAGATAATAGACTTCCTTCCCGACGCCACCTTCGTCGTCGATGAGGATAGAAGGATCATAGCGTGGAACCGGGCCGTCGAGGAGATGACCGGAGTCTCCAAGGATGAGATCGTAGGAAGAGGGGCCTACGACTACGGCGAGCCCTTCTACGGGTTCAAGAGGCCGGTCCTCATCGATGCCATCTTCTCGGAGGGTTTCGGGATGGAGAAAGATTACGATTACCTCCGCCGAAAGGGAGACGCCATCTTCGCCGAGGTCTACGTCCCCCACCTCTACGGTGGGAGGGGGGCTTACATCTGGGCGATCGCCTCGCCGCTATTCGACGACGACGGGAGGGTGGTCGGAGCGATCGAGTCGATTCGGGACGTCACCGACAGGAAGCGGACCGAGATCGCCCTCCGGGAGACTAGGGACTACCTGGAGAGCCTCCTCTACCGCGCCAACGCCCCCATAGCGGTCTGGGGGCCCGACATGAAGATCATCCGCTTCAACCGCGCCTTCGAGCGGCTGACAGGCTATGGCGCCGGGGAGGTGATCGGAAGAGAGGCGACGATCCTCCTCCCCGACGAAGGGAGGGAGGAGGCGCTGGCGAAGATCGCCTACACCCTGGAGGGAGAGTGCTGGGAGTCGGTGGAGATCCCCGTCCGGTGCAAGGACGGCGGGGTCAGGATCGTCCTCTGGAACTCGGCGAACATCCGCTCGGAGAAGGACGGCGCCGTCGTCGCGACGATAATCCAGGGTCAAGATATCACCGAGCGGAAGCGGGCGGAAGAGGACCTCATCCTCGCCCACAAGCAGCTCCTGGAGATCATCGACTTCCTACCGGACCCGACCTTCGTCATAGACGCCGAGAGGAAGGTGATAGCCTGGAACAGGGCGATCGAGGAGATGACCGGGGTCGGGAAGGATGATATCGTGGGCAAGGGCGATTATGCTTACGGCGAGGTATTCTACGGCGAGAGACGTCCGGCTCTGATAGATATGATCTTCTCCTGGGACAAAGAGCAGGAGGCGCTCTACCATTACGTCAAGAAGGAGGGAGAGACCCTATTCGCCGAGGCCTTCGTCGTCCCGCCCCGGACCGGGAAGGGCTCTTACGTATGGGGGACGGCCTCGCCCCTCTTCGATAAAGACGGGAATATCGCCGGAGCGATCGAGTCGATCCGGGACGTCACCGAGATCAAGGAGACGGAGATGGCCCTCCAGGAGAACGAGGAGCGGCTGAATCTAGTCATCGAAGGGGCGAGCTTGGGGATCTGGGACAGGAACGTGGTGACGGGAGAGGTAGTCAGGAACCGGAGGCTCGTCGAGATCTTCGGCTGCTCCCAAGGAGAGCTGGAAGGCACCGTCCGGGAGAGGGAGAGGATGATCCATCCCGACGACTTCGATAAGGTGATGGCAGCCCTGGAGGATCACTTCCTGGGAAGAAGCCCCCACTATGAGATCGACTACCGGCTGAGGAGAAGAGATGGCCGCTGGATATGGGTCCACGACTGCGGGGAGGTGATGGCGAGAGACGAGGCGGGCCGCCCTCTGAGGATGGTGGGGATCACCCAGGAGATCACCGAGATCCGGAGGTATCAGGAGGCTCTTAAGGAGGCGAATCGGAAGCTGAACCTTTTGAGCAGCGTCACAAGGCACGACATCCAAAACCAGATCACCGCCCTCTCAGGGTACGCCCTCCTTCTGAGGGAGATCGTCCCCTACGACCCTGCCGCCGAAAAGTACATCGATCGGATCGCGGAGCTGGCGGAGACGATCAATAAACAGCTCGTCTTCACCCGGAACTACCAGGAGATGGGGGTGAAAGCCCCGAGGTGGCAGCGGGTCGACGAGGTCGTCCGGCGGGCTGAGGCTGCCGCCATCGAGGAGATCGGCACGATCCGGATGGCCCTCGATGTATCTACAGGGAGCCTGGAGGTCTTCGCCGACCCGATGCTGGAGAAGGTCTTCAACAACCTCCTGGAGAACGCCAAAAGGCACGGGGGCGGAGTCACCAGGATCCGGGTCTCCTTCGCGGAGACGGAGGACGGGGGCGAAGGTGGAGGAGGAATAGGAGGAGAAGCAATAGTAGCAGGTGCAGGTGCAGTGGCGAGCGCAACTGCAGGAGAAGGAGCTGGTGGAGGAGGGGGTGGCAGAGGCGTAATCATCGTCGAGGACGACGGCCTCGGGATACCAGAGGATGTTAAGGGCCGGATCTTCGATCAGGCCTTCGGGAGGCATACCGGCTACGGCCTCTTCCTCAGCCGGGAGATTCTGGGGATCACCGGGATGACGATATCCGAGACCGGCGAGGAGGGTTGGAGGGCGAGGTTTGAGATCTCCGTCCCGCGGGAGAATTATAGGTGGGGGTAGTTCATTTAGAAACCTCCCAATCGACCACCACCCCGAAGAGATATCATGCCCTCAGAGCTTCACCATGTCGAAGGCCCACCGGCTGACTGCTGGAGCGACGTTGCCGCACCGGCGGTGATCCTCGACCGCAAGGCCCCGCCCCTCGAACTCCTTGATGAGCCCCAGGATCTCGTGGCGCTTCTTGAAGGTGTAGAAGGTGACGGCGCCCCCCGGCTTCACCAGCGGGATTATGCAGTCGAGGATCTCGTCCCTCCCGTAGGGGGTCGGGATGACGGCCCGGTCGAACCCGGCCGCCCCGCCCTTCTCCTCCATGGCTCGGCAGAGGGCGAAGGCGTCGCCACGGACGATGTCGACGTTGCCGTCGACCCGGTTCAGCCTCGCGTTCTCCGCCAGCCACCGGCATGCCTCGAGGCTGATCTCGACTGCCACGACCCTCACTCCCGCGGCGGCGACGGGTACGGCGAAGGGGCCGACGCCAGCGAAGGGGACTATCGCCATCTCCCCGGCCCTCGCCTTCGATGCCGCCCTCATCCTCTCGGAGCCGAGGCGGGGGTTAAAGAAGACCCCTGCGACGTCGAGCTTGTAAGAGAAACCGAACTCCCGGTGGCATGTTGCCGTCCCGCCTCCGGCGAGGAGCTCGAAGGATGCAACCCTTCTATCCCCCTCCAGCTTTGAGACTTTGTTGAGGACGGTCTTGACGTTCTTCTGAGATGAGATGATCGCCTCTCCGATCTCTCTCTTCTCGCCTTCGTATATCGGAGGGATCGAGACCACCGCCACATCCCCCACGAGGGTGAAGCGGCCACTTAACCGGTCACGACCCTCCTCGGAGACCGTGGGAGAGGGGCCAGCGTTAAACCCCCTCCCTCTCATGACCCCACCCTTCAGCGTCTTCCCTCTCATCCTCGTCTCTCTATTTATCGGATCTTGCTCCCTCGTCTCTCATCCTCGATAGCTCCGTCGAGGACCGATCTTCCGGCGGATAGGCTCCATCCATCTTTACAGCCAGCCCATCCTCTTCCAGTGCTCGTACTCGTGGGTCCACTCTTCCTTATTCGCTCCGACGACCCGTCCGAACCTCTCCCTCATCATCCTGTGGACCTCCTCCTGCCCGGGGTGTATCGTACTCTCCTGGATCTCACGGACGAGGGTCTTGCCGAGCTGGCGGGCCTTCTCCAGCGTCACCTCAATCCCTGCCGGATCCGCCATATCGGCTCCCGTGCTCCCGACGGCCGCGGCCCCCATAGCCACCATGACCCTGTTGATGTAATCCTCCACCTCCTGGTGGCCCTGGCTTCCGGCCGTAGAGACCGAGCCGATGCGCTTTCCCAGGAGGAGCTGGCAGTGGACGGCGTCGGACATCCTGTCGATCATCGTCTTCATCTGGGCAGTCACCGACCCGAAGTAGACCGGCGAGCCGAAGACGATACCGTCGCTCGCCATCATCTCGTCGTACATCTTCCCGAAGTCGTCATTGTGGATGCACTCTCCGGTCTTGTAGCAGACGGCGCATGCGTTGCAGTAGTCGATGGAGAGGGCGCACAGGTCGATGAGCTCCGTCTGCGCACCCGCCTCCTCCGCCCCGGCGAGGACCGCCTCCACGAGCTTCAGGGTCGTGCTCTTCTCCCCCCGGGGTGAACCATTGATCCAGCTTTCCGCATCAACCTTCCAATCCGTAGTATTTTTCCAGAACAAGCTCAATAAAATATTATATCATCCCGTGTTATAAATTAAATTGGCCAGCTTCGGGATATCATCCCGCGATGAAAACATTCCATTAAGATAGTGGAAGAAGTTTACTTCTTGCTTACGGCAT
>Ga0334892_1001279_pt1 | contig 22328 bp, 16 predicted proteins | sample GraSluR3_MG_4_FD_207213 | JGI IMG/M metagenome (GOLD analysis project Ga0334892, IMG submission 207213) | Sludge microbial communities from methane-producing bioreactor in Wageningen University, Netherlands - Granular Sludge_15_04-R3 | ecosystem: Engineered > Bioreactor > Anaerobic >...
GACGGACATTGGACGCGGCAGTTGCCGCTACGCATTGGGGTGAGCCATCGAAATCGCGCCGTTTTCCGCAGCCAGACACAGCCTTTCATCGGCTTCGGGCGGGTGCGTCAGGCGGCCTTTCGTTCGTAGTGCCCCAACAGCCCACCGAGCCGCTCCCGAACCACGACGTTCCAGATTACCACGAGGCAGGGTCGGATCACGTCCAGCCAACATGAGGGAACGCTTGTCCCCCCGCTGTAATCGAACCGGCCGACTCTCTTTGACGCCGGGCAGGGTGACAGGAGGGCTTGGGTCGGATTGACAGGTCAGCAGAGCGGACGCGACCACCGTTTCTCCAATCGACATCCACCGCCGAAACCGGACACACACGGCGACCCGAGCAGCCGATTGCCCGCTGGCGTGGGGTTGGGGTACCATCAACCAGGGCCCGGCCAGTCTATAATTAAGGGAAGGGAACCGGGACGGTCGCGATTGCGTCCAATACACTGGCTTGACGACTCACGTCGCTGGTCCGAATGGGAGGCGTTTTCATGTCGAGCGGAACCGCGGCCTCTGCCACCCCCCCAAAGGAGCCCCGGGTGGCGGTGCGTGCCGACAGCCCCGTCGATCGGCGTTTGCGCCTGACTCAGCGGCAGGTGAAGATCGGGGACGTGTGCGCCGGGTTGATTTTGCTGGCAATCGGCGTGCTCGGCTATCTGACCCTGGCCGCGGTCATCGACCATTGGATCGTGCCCTCCGGGTTGGGGGTCGTGGGACGGTCCGTATTGTTCGTCGGGCTGGTCGCCACGGTGGCTGCGTATCTGATTTGGTTCGGAATTCCCCAGGCGGTCGGGCGGATCAACCCGATCTACGCGGCCCAGACGATCGAACAGGGCCGCCCGTGGCTTCGCAACAGCCTGATCAACCTGCTCTATCTCCGCCGTGAGCGCCGGGCCGAGGGCGACCCGCTGGCCCAGGTGTTTTGCCAAGCCCTCGAGCAGAAGGCGGCGGCCGACCTGACGCGGATTCCTCCCGAGACGGCCGTGGACCGCTCCCATCTGATTCGGCTGGGCTACGTGCTGATCGGCGTGGTGGCCGTCGCTTGCCTCTACCTGGTTCTTTCGCCGAAGAGCACGCTCGCCTCGTTCGGCCGGGTGGTCATGCCGTGGGCCGACGTCAAGGCGCCCACCCGGGTCACGATCGAGGGGGTCGAGCCGGGCGACGCCGTGGCCTACCAGGGCGATCGCGTCACGGTCTGGGCCAAGGTCGACGGCCTCCGCGACGACGAAGCCGTGCTGTTGTACTACACGACGGCCGACGGGCAGAGTGTCAACGAAGCGATCCCCATGACGGTTCCCGAGGGGCATTACCGCTATCGTTGCGAGTTGCCGCCGGGTCGCTTCGGCCTGCAGCGCGACGTCGAGTATCACCTGGCGGCCGGCGACTGCCGCACGCGCCGGTTCGCCCTCGACGTCGAGACGGCACTGTCGATCGTCGTCGACCGGGTCGAGTACGATTTTCCCGCCTACACGGGCATCGCCGACCGCGTCGACCGGGGCGCGGGCGATCTGAAGGCCGTCGAGGGGACCAAGGTCACCCTGCGGGCCGCGGCGAATCAGGACATCGACCGAGCCTCGGTCGAGCTGGATGGCGATTCCCGGCGAGCGGTCCACATGAACGTCGAGGGTTCGCGAACGGCGACGGCCGGGCTCGTGCTTCGCATGGACCGGAATCGTCCGGCGCGGCCCGAGTTCACGTCGTACCAGCTTCGATTCGTCGACACGAGCGGCCGGACGAATCGGCGTCCGATCCGGCACGAGGTCGAGGTCATTCCCGACCTGCCGCCGATCGTGCGCCTGGTTGATCCACCCGACGACGAGATGCGCCTTCCCTGGGACGGGGCGATCGATCTTCGCCTGTCGGCCGAGGACCCCGATTTCGGCTTGCGGCGCGTGGCGTTGCGGGCCGAGCGCGATGGGCGGAGCCTGCCGATTCCCTCGCTGCTCGAGCGCCCACGCCCCGAAGCGGCCCACGAAGGGCGTTTCGAGGGCGCCTATCGGTTCGAGCCGTCGACCCTGGGGCTCGAACCCGGCCAGGTGATCGTCTGCTGGGGCGAGGCGGAGGACAACAAGGAACCCACGGCGAACCGGGCCGAGACCGAGCGGCGCCGGATCGTCATCGCCCCGCCCGAGCGTGCCGAAACGACCGATCCGTCCGACGCCGAATCGCCGACGAAGCCCGACCCGCGCGGTGCCGAGGCGGCCAAGCAGCCGCCCGAGACGCCGGATGGGGCCGCCCCCGAATCACCCGACGCGCCTCAGGACCCGCCGGACCGGGAGCAAGAGCCCGCACGCGACGACCCCGGCGAGTCGCCCAGCGCCGAAGCTCCCGGGCGCAGCGATTCGGAACCGCCCCCGTCTGATCCGTCCGAGGCGAAGCCGGAGTCTTCCGAGCAGGACGGCCGGCAATCAACCGGCCAACAGCCCAAGCCGGAAGAAGGGCCCGAGCAACAGCAACAGGACGAGCAGGGCGATTCCGACGCCTCGCAGCAAGGCACCCAAGCGCAGCCGGCCGCGGGAGGCGAGGCCCCGTCGTCGGATGAGCCTTCCGGCCAGGGCGCCGAAGGTTCGAAGGAACCCATCGACGGCGACACGAATCCCGGCGAGGCTTTCGAGCAGATTCTGCGGCATCGCGAGGAAAAAGGCGAGTCGCAGCCCGAACAAGGTCCCTCGCAGGGCACGCCGGGTTCCGAATCGTCGCAAGCGGGCGGCACGGGCGAGGCGGGTGGAACCGAGGGCGCGGGCGAGGCCGCTGCGCAGCCGTCGCCGGGCGATGCCGGCGAGGCAACGGCGAAGAGTCCTCCCGACCAGGCAACCGCCCCGCAATCGGAAACCGGGGAGGCCGAACCCGGCCAATCGAAGCCCTCGGGCGATTCCGAGACCGACGGGCCGATCCGCGAGGGCGAGGTGTCGGGGGGCGAGCCCGGTGCGAAGCCCTTGCCCGATCCGCCGAGTGCGCCGCAAAGCCAGCCCGGCGGGGCCGATGTGGAGCCGAAGCCCGGCGAGGGGGAGGAGACCCGATCCAAGGAACCGGCCGAGGCGGCGCCGGACGAAGCGGGCAAGCCGCGCGGGGAAGAATCCGGCCCGTCCGCCGGCGATCCCAAACCCGACCGAGGTGAGCCGGGCGCGGGCAAGCCGGGCGACGACGAGGCGGGCGGCCCCCTGTCGGAGGAAGCGGCCCGCCCGCGCGACAAACAGCTCGAATTGCAGGATCGCGCACCGCCCGAGCAGGGCGAACCGGCCCCGCCGCCCCCAACCCGCCCCAAGGAATCCGACTCCCGAGGCGAGACGAGTGGCGACCGTTCGGGCGGCGGCGAGGAGGGCGCCGGGCAACGATCGCCCCAGTCGGGGACCGGGGCCGCCGGCTCCCAGACCGCCTCGGATGAGGGCGGAGCGACATCGGCCGAGGAAGGCCAAGGCGAGACCGGCGGCCAGGCGGGCGAACAGGTTCAAGCCGATCGGCCCACGGGGCAGGCGTCCGAGCAGCAAGGCCCAGGCTCGCGCGACTCGTCGCAGCCGGGCGGGGGCGATCAGGGCCAGCCGCAGCCCGACGGGCAACCCGGCGAGCAATCGGGCTCGACCGACGGACCGGGAACGCCTCAAGCGGGCAGCGCGTCGGGCGGCGCCCGTCCCGACGTCGACCAGAGCGGCTCGCCCACGTCGGAGCCGAATCTCTTCCGCGGCGAGAAGGCCAACCTCGAGTACGCCGAAAAACAGACCGATCTGGCCTTGGAGTACCTCGAAGACCAGCTTGCCAAGGATCAGCCCGACCAGGGCCTGCTCGACCGGCTGGGCTGGACCCGCGACGATCTCGAGTCGTTCTACCGGCGATGGCGCCAGATGAAGCGGGCCGTGCAAGGCTCGGATGGTGAAACGGCCCGCGACCAGCTCGACAAGGCGCTGCAGAGCCTGGGGTTGGAGCCTCGGGGCACGTCGGTCGAGGGTGGCCGAACGCCGCCAGACCGGTCTGGCGGTTTGAAGGAGGGGTTCCGCTTCGACCCGCCTCCCGCGTATCGCGACGCTTGGCGAGCCTATCGAAAGGGGTTGGCCGAGCAGTAAAGTCTTCGCGGTCTGTTTCGCAAGTCATGTCATGGGGCGTTGCGAGCCCGGGAACGGGTCCTTTGTGCGCAGACTACCCAGTCTCCGTTGACGTGCAAAGCGGTCTTGGGGATACTGAAGGGTCTCGCCCACGGCTCGTCTGCCGCGACGGTAAGAGTTTGCTTCGCAAGAGGTTCCGTGATGTCAGCTCCCGAGATCGCCGATCTTCGTCAGTATTGCCTCGACGTGGCGACGAGGGCCCAAAAGGCCGCGGCGGCCCTGGCCGTGGTCACGGGGGCCCAGAAGCAGCGCTGGCTTCGCCGGAGCGCTCGGTTGCTGCGAGAGCGGTCGTCGGCGTTGGACGAGGCCAATCGGGCCGATTTGGCGGCCGCACCCGGCTATGGGCTCACCGATGCGCAAGTCGACCGCCTGCGTCTCACGCCGGACCGGATCGAGTCGATTGCCGCGGGATTAGAGGAGGTGGCCATGTTGCCCGATCCGATCGGCGAGGTGATGCATTCGTCGATTCGTCCGAACGGGCTGGAAGTGCAGAAGATCCGCGTGCCCTTGGGCGTGATCTTTTTCATCTACGAATCGCGGCCCAACGTGACGGCCGATGCGGCCGCCCTGTGCGTCAAGAGCGGCAATGCGGTCATCTTGCGGGGGGGGAAAGAGGCGGCCCATTCGAGCCGGGCGATCGTCGACATTCTCGCCGAGGCGGCCGGCGACGCCGGGCTGCCGGCCGACGCGGTGCAATTGGTGGCTACCGCCGACCGGGAAGCGGTCGGGCATTTCCTCAACCTGCCCGAGTACATCAACGTCGCCATTCCCCGAGGCGGCGAAGGGCTGATTCGCCGCGTGACGGCCGAGGCGAAAATGCCGGTCATCAAGCACTACGCGGGCAATTGTCACGTCTACCTCGACAAGTCGGCCGACGCCGACATGGCCGAAAGCCTGGTGGTCAATTCGAAATGCCAGCGGTTGGGCGTCTGCAACGCGGCCGAGTCGCTGGTGGTTCACGCCGAGGCGGCACCGGCGCTGTTGCCGAAGATTGCCCGGGCGCTGCTCGAGCGGGGAATCGAGATCCGGGGCGACGAGCGGACCCGGCAGCTCGTTCCCGGCGCCGAACCGGCGACCGACGACGACTACTACCGCGAGTACCTGGGGCCGATCATTTCGGTCAAGGTGGTCGACTCGCTGGACGAGGCGATTGAACACGTCAATCGCTACAGCTCGCAGCATACCGAGGCGATCGTCACGAACGAGCTGGGCGCGGCCCGGCAGTTTGCCGCCCGGGTCGACAGCTCGGCGGTGATGATCAACGCGAGCACGCGGTTCAACGACGGGGGGCAATTCGGTCTGGGCGCCGAGATCGGCATCAGCACCGACAAGTTCCACGCCCGCGGACCCTGCGGAATCCTGGAGTTGACCTGCTACAAGTACGTCGTGTATGGGGCGGGCCAGGTGCGGGAGTAGTCCCGGGCCCGTCCCGCGGCACGGATGGAGACCCCTTCGCGAAGGACGCGGCGATGAGCGGAGACGTACTGACCCAGGCGGAAGTGGAAGGGCTGCTCAGTGCGATGGGCGGCGGGGGCTCGGAGGGCGCGGCTCCCGTGCCCGTAACGAAGCTTTCGGCGGGTGGGTCCGGCGGCGTGCTTCCCCCCCGACCGCGCGAGAAGGTCGTCGCCTACGACTTCAAGCGTCCCGAGCGCGTGGGCAAGGAGCAGATTCGCGCCTTGCAGACCCTGCACGAGGGGTTCGGCCGCAACTTCGCCGCGGGATTGTCGGCCATGCTCCGAAGCATGATCGAGGTCAAGCTCGCCGGCGTCGACCAGCTTACCTTCAGCGAGTTCATCTTCAGCCTCGAGAATCCAACCTGTTTCAACCTGCTCAGCGCGGAACCGCTCGAGGGGAACCTGATTCTCGAGATCAATCCTTCGATTCTCTATCCGATCATTGACCGCCTGCTGGGTGGCGGCCGCGAGTCGGGGCCGCTGGCGCGCCGCCCCCTCACGGAAATCGAGCTCCGCCTCGTCTCCCGGATCAACGACCTGTTCCTTCGCGAGCTGGCGGTTGCCTGGCAGAACGTGCTCGAGCTGCACCCGAAGGTGGAGCGGGTCGAAAGCAATCCGCAACTCGTGCAGATCGTGCCGCCCAACGAAGTCGTCGTGCTCATCAGCTTCGACCTCGCCTTGGGCGACATGCGCGGCATGGTCAACCTCTGCATCCCCTACAACTCGATCGAACGGATCAGCGGCAAGCTGTCGGCGAACAGTTGGGTCGCCTACGGCCGCCGCCAAGCCACGCCCGAAACCGTCGCCGCGATCACCCGAAACCTGCGAAGCGCCACCGTCGAGCTCAAGGTGCGGCTGGCCCGCACCCGAATCACCACGGGCGAACTGGTCAATCTTCGGGTGGGCGACGTCGTCACGACCCAGAAGGACATGCGCAGCCCCCTGCTGGTCACCGTCCAGGGCGTTCCCAAGTTCCGCGCTTCGCCAGGCGCCCTCAAGGGCCGCAAGGCGATCCGCATCGAAGAGGTCCTCGTCGATCCGGCCGACGCCGTGGGCGATTAAAACCTCGCCTGCCGGTGCAAGCCGGGGGCGGACGAGGTCGGCCGGCTCAACGCCGAACGTCCGGCAGCGGCAAGGGGTGGACGACCGGCGGATCGCCCCGGCCGGCGCGGCTCGACAACGGTCGGCCCGCCGCCGACACCGGGGGCAACGGCGCCACGCGCGACGCGGACGGAGCGGCCGGCGGATTCCTCGGGAAGTCCGACTGCCGGCTCCCACTCGGGACGGGAGCCACGGGCGAAGCCGGGGCGAGCGGCGACGGCGTTTCGGCCGCGGGGCCCCGGACCGAAGCGCGGGAATCCCGGGCCAGCCGCGGCGCCGGGCCGCCCGTCGGTGCCTCGGGCCTCGAAAGCCTCTCGAGCCAGATTCTCGCCTCGGCCAGCGACGGCTTCTCTCCCAACGCCTTGGCGAACATGCCGGCCGCGCCGGCGCGGTCGCCCTTCTTCTGCAGGATGTAGCCGACATTGTAGTAGGCAACCGCCGGTTCCTGCACCGCCGTCAGATGCGAGACGGCCGCGTCGACCTGCCCCATCTCCACCAGAACCATGGCGATGTTGTTGCGGTAAAGCCACTTCTTCGGGTCCAGCACCGTGGCTCGCTTCAGGGCCACGATCGCATCGGGATAGTTGCGCTGCCGGGCCAGGCAGAGCCCCATGTCGTTGAACGTCGAGGCGTCTTGGGGACTCACCCGGGCGGCGCGCTGATACAGTTCGACGGCCTCGTCAAGGTCGCCCCGCCGGTCCTTGAATCGGGCATACTCGACCAGGGCGGGGGCATGTTTCGAGTCGAGCTTGAGGGCGCGCTGGTATTGGGCCTCGGCCTCGGGCAAATTCCCGGTTTCCTCGGCCATGCGCGCGGCAGCCAGATGAAGGTCGGGGCTCGGCTTGCCCTTCGCCGCCAGCGAGACCGGATCGTGGGTCCGCTCGGAACGACTCGGCGGCGTGAACGCGTCCGAAACCTTGTCGACTCCCTTGTGGAACGCATCCGTCACGGCCTTCCACGGCGAGCTTGAGGTCAGCGTCGCCTTTTTCGCGGCCGAAAACTCCCCGCCGCCGGTCTTGCCGGCAAGCAGATTCCACGAGTCCGTGCCGCCGGGACGAGCCTCCTGTGGGGCAGACAACGCGAACGAGCCGCCGCCCACCAACCAGCCCGCGACCACCCCCACGGCGCACGCGGCAACCCAGAACTTGAAGCAGGGATTTCTCACGACCGACGCTCCCTCGTCCGAACCGGTATCGCGAGTCACGCATGCCCCCTGCGCGGGGACGGCGTCCTTGCCAACTCACGAGCGAGAATAGTTGGAATCCGTCCTCTAACATCGACCTCCGGTCGGGCGGGGCTGCAACCGAATCGGCCATTTGGACAAATCTTGCCGATGGTCCGGCTTGCAGGGCACCGAAACGCACGACGCCAAGTCCGCGTCCCCGCCACCTGACCGCGTCGCCGAACATCCGCTACATCGGCGCCGACGTGTTCTGCGGCTCGGGCAGCCGGGGCTCGGGGGCCGACTCTCTCCACTTCCGGTCGATCGCGTCGACATTGGCCGCGGGCCAGCCCGTCGGGTCGATGTCGGTCACCGCGATCGCGGGAAGTTGATCGCCGCGAACCACCTGCATGGCGTACTCGTGGACGTTCTCGACGCGGGCGTCGGTTAATTCGTCACGCAACGCCCGACGGACGTAGATCGTCCGGTGCTGCACGGGGGCCTGCGTCAGGATCCAGCGGACCTTGATCTCCCCCGATTCGTTGAGTCGCGACGTGGTTTCGTCGAAGTGCTGATCGCTGAGCAGGTTCTGCCGCCGCCACCCGTTGTGGACCATGACCGCGAACGGCGCTCGCACGGCGTACCGATCGGGCCGAACGAAGGGCTCAGGCCAACAGTTGTTGCGTTTCGTATCGCGAACCACACTGTCCACGAACGCATGGAACCGATCGCTGAGGCTCTGGGCCTGCACCGGAGCCGCGTAGCTGAAGCCAGCCAAGGCGATCGCCGTGATCGAGATTCGCGAAAGCATCATGCTTGATTCCCCCTGATCCTGACGTGGGGCACGTTTCCAACGTGCCTGGGTGGGCACGTCGGAGAGGTGCCCCACGAAACGCGCCCACAAAACCCCAAGGCACGTCGGAGACGTGCCCCACAACATGCGGCCCGTGGCGGTCCCCGGAAGTCGCCGCGCGGTGAGTCGGGCTGCGGCGCCGGCCGGGAGGCCGACCAGCATTGTTATCGGCAGTTGCCCCCTCGCGATCCCAGGGGTTCTCGCGTCGGACGGTCATGCGGGCTGAATCGCGCAGGATGCCCCCGGCGGGGAGGGCAACTCACGCGACCGGTGTCCGCGGTCGATGGGATCAGGGCCGGCTCAGCTACCCGCCATCATGGGGAAAAGCTCTCGCACCATCGTGATGGCTGCAGGCCCCACCAACACGACGAAGATGCCGGGAAAAATGAACATCACCAGGGGGAAGATCAGTTTGACCGCGGTCTTGGCCGCTTTTTCTTCGGCCAACTGCCGCCGGCGCGTCCGCATCGAGTCGCTCTGAACGCGGAGGGCCTGGGCAACGCTCGAACCGAATTTGTCGGCCTGGATCAACACGGCCGCCAGGCTCCGCAGGTCGGGCACCCCCGTGCGCACCCCCAGTTCGTGGAGCACCTCGGAGCGGGGCCTTCCCATCTGCAACTGGAAGTTGGCCATGCCGAACTCCTCGGCGATGACCCGATAGGTCTTGGCCATCTCCTCGGAGACCTTGCGCATGGCCTGGTCGAGTCCCAGGCCGGCCTCGACGCAGACGACCAGCAGGTCCAAGGCGTCGGGCAGTCCCAGAAAGATGGCCTGCTTGCGTCGGCGCCCGAGCAAGCCGACGACGATGTCGGGCAGGTAGAAGAAGAGCCCGGCGACCGCAATCGACGACAACAGCGTTTTCTGACTGACCCCGGCCAGTCCCAGGATGGTGCCGGCGCCCAGGAACAAGCCGCCCATCAGGCCGGCGAACTTGAGGCCCAGGAAGACGCTCGGCGCCGATTCGCCGCGAAATCCGGCGTTGGCGAGCTTGATTTTCAGCTTGCCGCGCTCGGCTTCGTCTTTCGGCTGGAGCGGTTTCGCCAAGGCGGGGCTCGCCTTCTCCAGCATCTTGGTCATCGTGTCCGCCTTCTTCATGGCGAGGCCGCTGCCCTTGCGGCGGACATTGGGGTTTTTCAATTCATCGAGGCGTTCCTCGGCGCGGGACCTGCCCGTGGCGACGAACTCCAGCACCCACCACGCCAGGGCGGCGAACGCGCCGAAAATGGCGAAGGGTAGCAGGTCCTCGAAACTGATCAGGTCGGCGAGAATCACGGCTTGGTTACACCTTGATGTTGACGATTTTTCGGATCACCAGGGCACCGAGCACTTGCAGGAAGATCGCTCCGGCGAGCATCTTCTTGCCCAAGTCGTCGGTGAACAGCACCATCACGTAGTCGGGATTCAGATAATAGACGACGAAGAAGAGCAACACGGGAAGCGCCATGAGCACGATTCCCGAGAGGCGCCCTTCGCCGGTCAGCGCCTGCACCTGGCCCCAGATCTGGAACCGCTGGCGGATGAGATTGCCGATCTTGTCGAGGATCTCGGCCAGATCGCCGCCCGTCTGGCGTTGCAGAATCACCGCCGTGGCGAAGAACTTGAGATCCAGGTTGGGCACCCGCTCGGTGAGGCTGTCCAGGGCCTCTTCCAACGAGATGCCCAGGTTCTGCTCTTCGGCCACGCGGCCGAATTCCTTGCCGATGGGGGGGCTCATCTCCCGGAACACCATGTTGAACCCGGCGCCCAGGCTCTGCCCGGCGCGGAGGGCCCGGGCGAGCATTTCCAGGGCGTCGGGAAGCTGGACGCCGAACGCGCGCAGACGCCTCTTCCGCCGCCAGAGGACCCAGAGGAGCGGGACGGTGCTCATCGCCGCGGCGACGACGGGGATCAACACGAGGTTCAGTCGCAGCGCGGCGCCGATGGCCCCCCCGACCAGGGCCATCACACCCGAGATGGTCGCCAAACGGGGAACCGTGAGCGACGTGTCGGCCTGCTCGAACAGAAGGCTCACGTTCCCGAACCGGCTCGCCCAGGTTTCGAACAGGCTGGGCACGTAGTCGAGCGGTTGGTTCAGGACGCTCGCCTGGTTGAGCAGTCCCTCTTTGGCGGACGACGGCGAAGCGGCCCCGGTGAGGACATCGAGGCGATCTTCGATCTTGTTGGCGGTCTCGCCGCGAAGGGTCAGGGCGATGCCTCCCACCAGGGCGGCGACGCCGACGAACGCGGCAATGGCGATCAACAGAGGGCTCATGGGCGGAATCAGTCCTGCATCATGACTCGTTGACGGAAAGCGCTCGAAGGCAAGCGCACACCGGCGGCCTCGAGACGGGGCATGAAGGTGGGGCGCACCCCGTGGGCCACGAAGCGCCCGTAGGCCCGCCCCCCTTCGTCGATCCCGTCCTGCTCGAAACTGTAGATGTCCTGCATCACCACGGTGTCCTGCTCCATGCCGACGATCTCCGTGATGTGCGTGATCTTGCGCGGCCCGCCTTGCAGGCGGTTCGCCTGGACGATCACGTCCACCCCGCTGGCGATCTGGGTGCGCATGGCCTTGAGGGGAAGCTCGAACCCCGCCATCATGATCATCGTTTCCATGCGGGCGATCGCGTCGCGCGGCGTGTTCGCGTGCAACGTCGTCATCGAGCCTTCATGGCCCGTGTTCATGGCCTGGAGCATGTCCAGGGTCTCGGCGCCGCGGCACTCGCCGATGATGATCCGCTCGGGACGCATGCGCAGCGCGTTGCGCACGAGATCGGTCGCCGTAATCGCCCCCTTCCCCTCGATGTTCGGAGGGCGCGTCTCCAGGCGCACCACGTGGTCCTGCTGGAGCTGAAGCTCCGCGGCGTCTTCGATGGTCACGATGCGGTCCGTGTTGGGAATGAAGCTCGAAAGCGTGTTCAACAGGGTCGTCTTTCCCGAGCCGGTGCCGCCCGAGATTACCACGTTCAAGCGGGCTTTGATCGCGCCCTCCAGCAGCATGACCATTTCGGGCGTGAACGCCTTGAAGTTGAGCAGGTCCTCGAGCTTCAGCGGATTGGCGCCGAAACGGCGAATCGACACCGCTGCCCCGTCCAGGGCCAGGGGGGGAATGATCGCGTTGAAGCGGGAGCCGTCGGCCATGCGGGCGTCGACCATGGGGCACGTCTCGTCGACGCGGCGTCCCACCTTCGAGATGATCCGGTCGATGATCTGCAACAAGTGGCCGTTGTCGCGAAACACGACCGAGGTCTTCTCCATCTTCCCGCGACGCTCGACGTAGATGTTCGTCGGCCCGTTGATGAGGATGTCGCTGATCGTCGGGTCCTTCAGCAGCCCTTCGAGCGGGCCCAGGCCGAACGTCTCGTCGAGCACCTCGTCGATCAGGCGCTCCCGCTCGCTGCGGTTGAGCATCGTGTCTTCGGTGTCGCAGAGATGCTCGACGACCAGCCGAATCTCGCGGCGCAGGACGTCGCCCTCCAACTCGCCGATTCGCGACAGGTCGAGCTTGTCGACCAGCTTGCTGTGAATCCGCTGCTTCAACTCCTCGAAACTGCGCTCTTTGGAGTCGCCCGAGCGCGACGCCGTTGTGACGGTTTTCATCATGGTGGAAGGGTCCTGCGCCGGCGGAACGGCGCCGAGGCAAAGTCGAACTTGTCCCCGACTCGCGATCCTGCTTATCCGAAAAGCGTGCCCAAGAGAATATAGCTTACGGAAGCGAGGCGCAGGCCGGGTTCGGGCGGCGCGGAGGCAATCGAGCCGGCGCCTTCTCGATGTAACGAATGTGCCGGATGGAAGTGCGGCCGGGCACGGGAACGCCCCTGCGCAGACCCGCGAACGGGGGCTTCGAGGCTACTTGCCGCTCTTGCTTCCCCAGAGATTCAGCAACTTGCCGATTCCCGACTTCTTCGCGCCGCGTTCGTCCGGCAAAGCGTCGTCGTCGCGGCAGAGGGCCTCGGCGATGCCGGCGATCGATTGGGTGATGGCCGCCTTGGGGGCGTGCTCGAGGAGCGGAATCCCGTTGTTGCGCACCTCGATCATCGTCCGGTAATCGTTGGGGAGCTGCCAGAAGATGTCCTTGCCGATCGTCTCCCGGGCCTTCTTCAGCGTGATCTGGCCGTTGTCGCGCCCGGCGCGATTGACCACGATCTTGACCTTTTCGGCCAGGTCATCCATCTGCCCGAACGACATCATCAGCCGGACGACGTTCCGCAGGCAGGGGAGGTCCAACTGGGTGACCAGCAGAACGTCGTTGGCCATCTTCAGGGCCGTCATGTCGATGGGGCTGAAACTCTTCGACAGGTCGAGCACCAGGTGCGAGAACGTCGCCTTCAACAGCCCGATCACCCGCTGGAGATCCTCCGGCGAGATCAGCGAAACGTCTTCGAGCTGGACGGGACGCGGAAGGAGAAACAGCCCCGACGCGTGCTTGGTCAGCGATCGCTTCAGCAGGGTGAAATCGAGGCGGGTCACGTTCTGGGCCACGTCGACCAGCGTGTAGTCGGGAATCGTGTCGAGAAACACGTCGGCATCGCCCAGGCAAAGGTCGAGATCGACCAGCACGACCGAGTTCTTCTTCTCTTGCGCCAGGGCGCAGCCGAGATTGACCGCGATGCTCGTCGTGCCCACGCCTCCGATCGCTCCGGCGATCGCGATGACCTGGCATCCTCGGGCGCGGTGCTCGCCGCGGCCGAAACGCCGCTCGCTGATCCGGCCCAGCGCCGCCAGCAAGTCCTCGAGCTTCAGGGGAGAGGGCAGGAACTCCTTCGCTCCGGCACGCATCGCCCGCAGAATCAGGTTCCCGTCGGTCGACGAGCTGACGACCAGCACGGAGCAGTCGGGCGAACTCTCGCTGAGGCGGGCCACCAGCTCGAGGGCCTTGTCGTGGTTGCCGTCCAGCGCCACCAGTCCGATGTCGGGGGTCGTCTGGGCCACGACGTCGGCGAAGAACTCGTAGCGCGAGCACTCCGCCTCCAGCCAGATGGTCTCCATGCCCAAGACCATCGCCTTCAGCGCGTCGCGCGTCGAATCGTTCGGATCGACGATCGCCAGCCGGAGAACGTTGCTCATAGCAGTCAATGCGAGGAAGCCGAGTCGTCCGCCAAGGCGCCCCGGCCGGGGAACCATTCCCCCGGCCGGAGCGCCCTGCGATGCAAGCTCTCCCAATAGTATTGCTTATTTCTACCTCTTCGCGTCGTACCCGACCGGGCCCAGCAAACCCGGCAGACGCCCGCTCGTCGCCGGCGGGGCCGGCTCTCCCAGCGTCTCGGGCCCGACCGGCTCGATGAACTCCGGGGCCATCATGGGCACGGTTCCGTCGTCCATGGTGCCGGGGGAGCCGGGCGGGCAGCAACGGGGCACCTCGATGTAGCGCTTCACGTAAAGCTCGCAGTCCGTGGGACTGGCGGTTCGCGTGCCGGGCAGGCAGGCCGGCATGTCTTCGGGGCTCACCCCGTCGACGATCTGCGGCGTCACGAGGATGAGAAGCTCCACCTCGTTGATGCGCTCCTCGGTCCGTCCGAAGAACGGGCCCACGTAGGGCACCTCGCTGATCCACGGGAGGCCCTTGCGCTCGGCTTCCACGCGCTCTTGCACCAAACCGGCGATCGCCAACGTCTGCCCGGCCATCAGCTCCACGCCCGTGTCGACCTCGCGCTTCTTGATGGCCGGCTTGTCGTCGTAGCTGTTCGTCCGGTCGACTTCGCTGACGCAAGGCCGCACTTCGAGGCGCACGCGGCCGTTGCCGAGCGTGATGGGGACGAAATCGACCCGCGTTCCGAACTCTTTCCAGCCGATCTGGGCGACCCCCTTGTTGTCGACGCTTTCCACGTAACCGATCTCACCGCCCACGTTGAAGTAGGCCGGTCGTCCGCTGACCGTGATCAAAGTCGGCTCGGAGAGCACCTTGGCGAGCTGGTCCTTGCGCAGCGCTTCGAGCACCGCGAAGAAGCGATCGCCGCCATTGAGGACTTCGAGCGTCAGGGTCTCGGCGCCCTGCAGGACACCCGCCCCAGTGACGGTGAGCTTTGCGTCGCCTCCGAAGGCCAGCCAGTCGATCCCGAGCGAGCGCAGCTTGGTGCGCGAGACCTCCATCACCTTGACGTGCAGCAGCACCTGGTGCACGCCTCCCACGCGAATGTTCGGCACGACCTTGGGATAGAAGTCCTCGGCGATCGTGACGATCGTGCTGACGTGCTCGGGCTGGTCGACGTAGCCGGAGATCAGCACGGCGTTCGAGACGGGCTTCACCCGCAGCGAAGCGTTGGGGAACTCCGCCTGCAGGATCATCTCGAGTTCCCGGGCGTCGGCGTAGATCACCACGTCGACCGTGTAGATCTGCTCGTTCTCGTCCCACATGTTGACCTGCGTGACCCCGGGCTTCTTGGCGAAGACCTGGATCTGCGTGGGCGACAAGGGGGTCAATTCGAGAAGGTCGCGGTTGTTCACCTGAGCCTGGGGTATCCGGTTCGCCTCGGTGAGGCGTCGGCTCAGCGAGAGGATGCGGCTGGTATTGACCGTCATCTCGAGACGCTCGCTGGCGCCGCTGATTTCGCGAATGGGTGACGGCGGCCGGCGCGCGTCCTGCTGCGCGAGCGCCGCGCCGGAGATCACCAAAGCCAGGGCCAGGCCGATGAAAGTGGGGGCGCCAAGCGCCCGAGTTGCTTGAGAAATCATCCTTGAAGTCCCCTACCTCGTCCGCGATTCCCGGAGCGGAAAGGTCCGCGCCGAGGATCGTCCGTGTCGGTTAGTCGTCCGTGTCGCTTATCCGCAACGAAACAAAAGCCTTGCCCTTTGAAGTGTTTGCACCGTAGAGACTAGTCGTCCGCGCCGGCTCCGTCGCCCGGCGAGTCGCCGGCGGTGGGCTCCGGCTGTGAACCGTCGCCGCCTGCCGGCGGCGCGGGGTCGGGCGCCGCCTGGGGGGCCGCCTCGGCGCCGCGGCCGCGCGACCCGGTCACCAGCTTCCAGAAGCTGAAGCCCGACGACGCGCCCGGCGTCGCCGGCGACGCCGGCGTCGCCAGAACCACGTCGTTCACCTCGTCGCTGGCGATGATCCGCATGGTCCAGTCGTTCGCGGCCTGGGCGATCTGGACGGGCTCGGGCTCGACCGCCTGCGAATTCAACAGGTCGAGAAAACCGTCCCGCTTGTCGCCGCGGGCCGGGGGCCGCGCTTGCGGAAGCTCTTCCTTCGAGCGGTCGCCGACCAGGTAGGTGTCGAACTCGTGCGGGAAGGCCCCGTCGACCTCGGCCTCCTGCTGGTCTTCATGGCTCCGGATGGCCAGTTGGATCTTGCCCAACTCCTTGGCGAGCGTCACGGTCTCGGCCTGGCCAGGAGTGACGAGCAACGACACCGTCTTGGCGTTGATCGACTGCTCGCCCTCGGTGTGCTCCAGGTTGAAAACGTCGTTGACGGCGAACACCTGAATGTCTTGCAGAACGGTCCGCGTGCAGGTATCCATGATGCCCCGGGTCGGGTTGCGCTGCATGTACAGCAGCAGGTCGACCCGATCCTTGGGCCGGATCAAGTTGCTCGCGCCGCTCTCGTTGTCGACCCGGACCGAAACGACCCGGTAGCCGGGCGGAACTTGCGTGCCCGCGCCCCCTTGACTGACTCCCTTCGAGAGGAGCTGATTGTCGAGGAGCGGCGAGCCCGCGTAGATCTTCGATTTCGCGCGCCGACCCTCGACCTCCTCGATCTTCATCAGGGCGCCGGGTGGGATCTTGTCTTTCGGCCAGGGCTCGAGCTTGAGCGCCTCGGCGGTCACCTGGTTGCCCGTGGGAATGTCTTCCAAGGCGACGAAGATCGTCACGGTGTCGTCGACCGCCGCGGGAGCCCCGGCGTTTCTTTTGGCCATGACCTGGGTGATGCCGATCGAGGCCACCAGGCCGCACCCCAGCGCCAACATGAGCAGCAAGAGTGATTTCGTTCGCATAAGGTCCCCCCAAAGGTCCTCTTACGGTTCCGCCCAGGCCCGCCACGCGACCCGCTACTGGACGGTTTCCCGGCGCATCACCGTCTCGGCGGTCAACGTGGTTCCGCCTAAGAACATTGGCGACGGGAGCCAACTTACTTGATCAAAAGGAACCGACACGGAAACCGTGACCGCTTCGCCATAACCGGCCGTACTGGGCGGATCGGGCGTAACCGTTACCACTCCACTGCCGACCGCGCCGCTGCGCAGGAACGTCTCGACGGCATCGGTCACTTCTTCGGTGCTCACGCCGTCGAGCACGCCGATCCTCGCTCCCTCGCGCGACGCATTGGTGATCACCTGCTGGACCATGACCATCCGGCCGAACTCGATCATCCCCAACACGAGGAGGAAAAACAGAGGCGCCACCACGGCGAACTCGACGGCAGCCGCACCTCGTCGATACTTTCGGCAAGGACGGCAAACTTTCTCCAGTTTGAAACCCGTTTCGGGACGAATTGCCCCAGCTAGCGGCAATTCGGCGCGTCGGGAAGCACAATGTCGAGGCAAAGCGGGCAATCTCATAGCAGCATCCCCAACCAGGCAAAATAGGCAATGGACCCGATCGCGATGGGAATCCCGTAAGGCAGCAGCAGCATCGAACCCTTGCGCTCGGCCGCCATGGCCGAGAGCTGCGTCGGGCTCCGAAAGATCATGATCTCGCTCAAGATCATCATGAACATTCCCTGATGATGGCGCCATCGCCGGCGGAGCAGCACCATGCCGATGGCGATGACCGCCCCGACCAGGGCGGAGACGACAAATGCCCACAGGGTATTGGCGGCCCCCATCCAGGCCCCCACTCCCGCCAGCAGCTTCACGTCGCCCGCGCCCATGCCGCCGATCGCATAGGCGGGAAGCAGCAGACCGAGCCCGACCGCGGTGCCCATCAGGCTGGCTCCGAGCCCCGCCCAGCCGAAGAACACGCCGCTGGCGATCCAGCCGGCGATGACCATGGGAAAGGTGAGCCAGTTGGGCACCTTGAGCTTCCACCCGTCGATGACGGCCGCCACGATCAGCGTGACGGTCACCAGCCAGGCAACCCCCATCACCACGCCATATCCCGACTCGCTCCTGGAGACGTCTTGCAGCATGCTCAGCATCGAAACTACTCTCTTTCGGTGGCACAGGTCCCTGAAGGACGCCTTTTCCGCTCCGCCGGCGCGAAGCGACGGTTTCCACTCAAGTCTAGGTCAAGAAACCGGTGCGCGGCCGGAGAACTCGGCCCGTTCGAGCCGCCAAGAAAGACAAGACAACACCTCCCCACGAAAAGACCCCGCGGTGCCCGACTTGGGGACACCGCGGGGTCGGTTTTCCGGTCATCGCAGATACGAGATTCGGACGAGCCGCGTCAAGCGGTCGCCGAACCGGCCCAAGGCATTAGGGGCTGGCGGTGGGCAGGGTGTCCGCCACGCTCTGGAACGTGTCCCGGGCGGCCGTGCCGATCGCGCTGATCGCCGTCAAGCAGACGATGATGATCAGGGCCAGCATCACGGCGTACTCGACCGCGGTGGGGCCGTCTTCCGAAACGAGGAAACGTTGCACCTTCGAAGCGAGCGTCTTCATCAGACTCCTCCATTTCAGCGGTGGTCCCCGGCCGTTGGATTCAAGGCTCAGGACAAGGACGCACCGGAAAAAAAACCTGGTTGGGATCGTTCGGGCACCGCGACGGCCCCGGAGGGGGCCGTCGTCGGCCTGCGTCGTACCCTGCCGATCCCGGTTCACACCATGGGTGCCTCGTGTCCTCTCGTTCCTGGCAGTTGCGCCATCCCTTCGGCAGCCGGGCTACCGATCGACTTGGGTCGATCGGCCCTGGGCTTTGCGTCCCGGCCTTGCGACCGGTTTGCCCTTGTCGAGGATGCAAGGCGGCAGGCCTGATTCTGGTGCGGGAACGTTGCCGGCAAGACAAGACGATTCGTATTGCGTCGGCGGAAAAGGCTCCCGCGTCGTGAAGGCCGCGTCAGGTTCGTGTCGTCGGCCTCCGTATTGAAAGCTAGTTTACATTCGCCGTCTGTCAAATCGCCGACTTGAATCTTTTTCGGGGATTCCTCCAAGTTCCCGCCCACCGAAAAGGGCCGGCGCCCGCGCGGCCTTCCACAGGTCGCGAAGCGAGGCGGGAAACCAAGCCGCGCCGAAACAGAACAGCGGCGCCACCAGCGAGCCCCAGTATTGGTTGAACGGCTGGCCGGCCACGGCAAAGGCCGCCACGAACAGGCACCCGGTCAGTCCGACTCGTTGGCCCAGCGCCGAGCGCCAACCGGCGAATCCGAACATGGCGGCCACGAAGTACAGGGCGGTCACCCATTGCGGCAGGAGCAACAGGTAGGCCGTCATCTGCACCGTGGAGATCACGAACGCAGCGCCCCCGAACTGCACCCAACCCTCGGCGTGGGCCCGGGCGTTCGCGGGTACCAGCGCGTAGACCTGCATCGCGTGGTAGCCAAAAAACAGCGTCCAGGCGGCCAAGCCGACGACCCAGGCGGCCAGTTCCTTCCGACGCCCCTGCCATGCAGCCAGACACGCGGCCAACACGCAGTAGGGCAGGGCCAACTCGCGAAAGAACACGGCCGAGAGCCCCAACGCCACGCCCCAGCCGGGCCGATTCAGCCCGTACGCGCCGATCGAAAGCGCGATGAACATCGCCGCCCAGAGCACGGGCAAGACGAACAGGTCGCCCAGCACGCAGGGCATCAACGGACCGATCAGCAGCAGCAAGCACGCGACGGGCTTTCCGATGCCGTGCCCCTGCTCCCGCGCCATCGCCTCAAAGCTCAAAACCAGCACGGCCAGCGCCATGAGACCCAAGAGCCACTTGCCCAGGATTGGGTCGGGCAGCTTGCCCAGGATCCACATGGGCAGCGGGGTTCGCCAGTTGAACACGCTTCGGGTGGGAAAGCCTCGCGCGATCAGTTCGGCGGCCGCCGCCTGGTAGTATCCTTCGCCCGCGCGAATCCGCTCGACCTCGGCGCGATACAGTGCCATGTCGCCTTCGCCGCCCCCCTGCCAGCCGACGCGCGTGCTCTGAAGGGGCGAAAGCGTGATTCCGACGCAGAAGACCGTGGCGGCCACCAGCACCACCAGTACGGCCCGCGCCTGAAAGGGGGTCAAGCGGGCATACCCGCTGGAAGGAGTTTCGGAAATCATTGCCGACCTCGGGTAGTTCGTCGGAGTCGGGTACGAGCTACCCAAGTGTAGCTTGGCGACGGGCGCCTATCCCTCGGCGAACAGCACGATCAGGGCCGCGACTCCGGCCGCCATGGTCAGGCAGGGGACGACCCAAATCTTGCGCCACTGGAACCTTCCGTCGACGTAGAACTGGTCCATCACGATGCCGGCCGCCTGGGTTCCCAGGAAGAGGCCGACGCCCACGGTCGCCGCGAAGATCAGGGCCTGCATCGAGCTTCGGATCTCGGGGCCGGCCACGCTCTCGGCGAAGATCTGCCCCACGATGATGAACAGCACGTAGGCCAGGCCGTGCAGCGCCTGCGCGGCGACGATCAGTCCCCGCGCCTGGGCCGCGATGTAGATGACGTACATCAACAACCACGATGCCGCGCCAATCGTCAGGGTCCACTTGAAGCCGAGCTTGTCGAGGAACAGGCCCAGCAGGAACCAGGTGGCCGCGGCCTGGGCCGCCTGGGCGATCGCCATGGCCGCGGGCACGTTCTTGCCGGGTATCTCGACGTCCTGCATGAAGCGGGCCGTGCCCAGGAAGTAGAACTGCATCAGCCCGGCCACGACCAGCGAGATCGTGATGAAGATGAGGAAATTCGTCTGCGAGAGCATCGACAACGCCTTGACGATGGGGATCTCCCCCGTCCTGGCCAGCTCGTTCGTGTCGAGCATCGTCAGGCAGCAGACGCCCATGGCCACCGACAGGACGGCGGCCAGGATCAGGCAATCGCGCCCTTCGCCCTCGGTCTTGAAAACCCATCGCCAGGCGGTCAGACCGTAGCCGACCAGCGCCCAGGCCACCGGGGCCCAAATGAATACCTTGCCTTGCGTGACAAGGTCCTTGACGTTGTCGAACAAGACCGCGTTGACCAGCGGGAGCGTGGCCGCGAAGCACATCGAGTAGGCGAACATCACCCCGAGCAGCGGCCCGAATCGCCGCTGTCGGGCGGCGGCGAATAGAAGGACCGCGCCGAGAAGATGGGCCACGCCGAGGATCCATTTCGTGGCGAACCATTGGTCGGCCATCTGCCCGGCCAGCAGCGGCGCGATGATGCACGCCAGGGGCAGCGTCGCGTAGATCCAGCCCGTCTGCTTGCCGCTCATTTTGAGGGGCCCGAGCAGCCGCGCCGCCAGCACGGGCGCCCACGCGCCCCAGATGGCGTACTCGAGGAACATCGCCACGCTGACCGGGATGTAAACGCTCCAGTCGACGCTCATGGCTCACCCCCCTCGCCGCGAGTGTGGAAGCGACCGGCTCGTCAGCCCTCCGACCCGGCTTCGGCCGGTTCGGCTTGCTTCTGACCGGGTGTGTCGTGGAACAAGGCCATGAAGACGAACAGCAGCACGGCCGAGCACACGGTGGTGATCATCCAGACGGGCTGCCAGTCGTAGGCTTTGACTCCCGCGGCCGTGGTCGTGGTGTACGCGTCGAGGAGCCGGCCGTTGACGTAGTTGCCCACGAGCAGGCCCAAACCGAAACCGGCCAGGAAGAGGAACCCTTGCGCCTGCGCTTTCATCTCCTTGGGCGCCTTGAGATCGACGTAGATCTGCCCGCCCACGAAGTAGAATCCGAAGATCAGCCCGTGCACCAGGATGGCCACGAAGTACAGCGCGGTCACGCCGTAGATTTCGCCCAACAGCAGAGATCCGTAACGGACGGTGAGCATGGCCAACCCGATCGTCATGGCCCACTTCACGCCGACCCGCGTGATCACGAGGGGCAGGACCAGCATGAAGAACATCTCGGCGACCTGCCCCCAGTTCATGGTCACCGTGATGAACTCGAAGCCCTTGTCTTCAAGGAACAGCGAGAAGAACGACCAGTAGATCGCGAAGGGAATCATCACCAGGAAATAACAGATGATGAAGATCGAAAACTGAGCGTCTTTCATCAGCACCAGGGAACGCAGCCCCAACACGTCGAGAACCGATGCCTTCTGGCCTCTGGCCGGGGGCGGGGTGTGGGGTAGTGCCAGGGCGAACGCTGCGGCCGCCAGGGCCGTGCCGGCTCCGCAGTAGAGTGTCACCACCGTACCGTCGATCACCTGCCCGAAGCCGTACTTGGCAATCACGCTGAAGATCCCGGCCGCCACCCAGCCGATCGAGCCGAACACGCGGATCTGCGGAAACTTCTCCGAGGGACTGTGGCCCATGGCGATGGCGCTGGTCAGGCCCCAGGTAGGCATGTAGCAGAGCATCACGGCCAGCAGCAGGATGAACACCAACGTGGGGCTGGTCACTTGAGCCGAGAGCACGAGCAGAATCGCCACGGCGAGGTTCAACGTGGCCAGCACCCGCTCCGAGGAGAAATGCCGGTCGGCCACCATGCCCACCAGCGGCGACGTCAAGCAGCCCAAGGCCATGGAACTCATGATCCAGGCCATTTGAACCGGGCTCATGTCGAGCATCTTCAGGTAGGTGGCCAATGGCAGGAACCAGACCGGCAGCAGCATATACTGCAAAAACATCATCGTGCTGAGGCGGATCCGGTTGGCCATGGAA
>Ga0334892_1001281_pt1 | contig 22287 bp, 22 predicted proteins | sample GraSluR3_MG_4_FD_207213 | JGI IMG/M metagenome (GOLD analysis project Ga0334892, IMG submission 207213) | Sludge microbial communities from methane-producing bioreactor in Wageningen University, Netherlands - Granular Sludge_15_04-R3 | ecosystem: Engineered > Bioreactor > Anaerobic >...
TTGGGAGTTATAGCCAGATGAAGAAACTTTGGATAGGAACAGGTTGGAAAATGAACCACCTCTTCTCAGAGGCCAAGGATTATGCGATCAAATTAAAATCTTATGTTTCCCATGAACAGGTTGACTTCAACTTATTTTTATGTGTTCCCTTTACCGTCTTGAATATGGTTTGTGAACATCTAGTTGGTGCCAATATAAGTGTTGGCGCTCAAAATATGCACTGGTTGGATCGCGGTCCTGCTACCGGAGAAATTTCCCCAATGATGATTATGGACGCAGGAGCAACTATGGTAGAAATCGGTCATTCGGAGAGAAGGGAATGGTTTGGTGAGACCGATGAAAGCATAAATCTCAAGTTGAAAGCTGCTCACAAACATTCGATAACACCCATTCTTTGTGTTGGGGAAACATTACAAGATAGAAAATATCTCACTAACTTTGAAAAAATCAATAGGCAGATCAAAATCGCCTTATATGGTCTTTCACCAGATGAGATTCGTCGCTCAATTATTGCTTATGAACCTGTCTGGGCTATCGGAGATAGTGGCGTGCCAGCGGATCCAGAATATGTCAATCAAATGCACGACCACATTAAACAGACTGTAAGCAATTTATTCGGGGTTGAAAATGGAAAAGAAATCACAGTGATATATGGTGGGAGTGTAAATCTTGAAAACGCGCTTACATTCATCACAAAGGAACACGTGGATGGGCTGTTTATCGGCAGATCAGCATGGAATGTCAATGATTTCATCACATTAATCGCGCACATCCAACAACACATCTCAGAAAAAAACCTGAAATAAGGGTTTTCGACGATAAAATTATAAAAGAGAACCCTATTAGTTTTGGTTTAGAAAAACTGCCCATCAAAAGCGTTCGTTGATGGGCAATTTTGTCCATATCTTCATGTTGCCCTAGGCATCATCCAGGGCAGCTAAACCAGGCAGGATCTTCCCTTCTAGCATCTCCAATGAAGCGCCGCCACCGGTCGAGATGTGTGTGATCTTATCATCCAGGCCAGATTTATTGATAGCCGAGATCGAATCTCCACCGCCAATGATGCTGGTGGCTCCGCTTATTGATACCGCCTTCGCGATCGCAAAGGTACCTTGGGCAAACTTCTCAAACTCAAACACACCCATCGGGCCATTCCAAACCACGGTGCCAGCACCCGCGATGATCTCCCCAAAAGCTGCAACCGTGCGCGGGCCGATATCCAAAACCCGCCAACCCGCAGGGACATCCCCCATATCCATGACTTGATCGGATGCATCCGCCGCAAAGGCATCTGCGATGACCACATCCACCGGCAGGACCAATTTTCCGCCAGCTTTATCCAGCAAAGCCTTGGCAGTATCGATCACATCTTCTTCAACCAGTGAATCTGCCATTTCATAACCCTGAGCCTTGAAAAAGGTGTTGGCCATGCCCCCGCCGATCAGAATCCGGTCAGATTTCTCCAATAAGTTCTCAATCACGCCAATCTTGTCGCTGACCTTGGCGCCGCCTAATATGGTCACAAAGGGGCGCTCTGGATCGGCGATCGCGTTGCCCAAGTACTTGATCTCCTTCTCGAGCAGGAAACCAGCTGCAGCAGGCAGATAATCTGTTACACCAGCCGTTGAAGCATGGGCACGGTGCGCTGAACCAAAGGCATCATTCACATATAGATCTGCCAACGCGGCCAGCCCCTTGGCCATCTCAGGGTCATTCTTCTTTTCGCCATCATGGAAGCGGGTGTTCTCCAACACCAGCACCTGGCCAGGCTCGAGCTCAGCTGCGGCGGCTTCTGCTTTTTCACCGATGCAATCCTCTGCAAACATCACCGGGGCATCGATCAGTGTCGCCAGGTGCTCGGCCACCGGTTTCATGCTGAAGGTCAGGTCAACACCCTTTGGGCGCCCCAGGTGCGAGCACAAGATCACCGCCGCACCCTGGTCGAGTAAATACTGGATGGTCGGCAGCGCAGCCTGAATGCGGGAATCATCACCAACTGTACCGTCAGCGATGGGCACATTGAAGTCAACGCGCACCAGCACTTTATTACCTTTCACATCAAGATCGGTCACCATTTTCTTTTTGAACATCATTGAATAATCTCCTTTCATAAAAAATGCGTAATGTGCCATAATCGGGCGCACATTACGCACTTAATCGTCAAAATTAACCTACATGATCGTTAGAGCGATTTTGCGATCATTGCAGCCAGATCAGCTGTGCGGCAGGAGTAACCCCATTCGTTGTCGTACCAGGTGACAACCTTCACAAAGGTGCCATCCATGACAGTGGTCATTTGTCCATCGATGATCGATGAGAACGGATTACCCTTGAGGTCCATCGACACCAATGGCTCCATTGAAAAGTCCAGGATACCCTTCAGTTCGCCTTCCGCGGCCGCTTTAAAGAGACCGTTGAGCTCTTCAACAGTGGTCGGTTTCTCAATTTCAGCCACAAAGTCAACCACAGATACGGTGGGCGTCGGCACTCGCAAAGAATACCCGTCAAATTTACCTTTAAGATCAGGGATCACTAGGGCGAGTGCTTTTGCAGCACCGGTGGTGGTAGGGATAATATTCAAAGCCGCCGCGCGGGCACGGCGAGGGTCTTTATGTGCCAGGTCCAGGATGCGCTGATCGTTGGTATACGAGTGGATGGTCGTCATCAGGCCGCGCTTAATGGTGAAATTATCATGCACAACTTTGGCGGCAGGCGCCAGACAGTTGGTGGTACAGGACGCATTCGAAACTATGTGATGCTTTGCGGGATCATACTTCTCTTCGTTGACGCCTAACACAATCGTTATATCTTCATTTTTGGCAGGTGCAGTGATGATCACTTTCTTTGCACCGCCACCATCAATGTGTGAATTCGCGCCAGGTTTTTCCTGGGTGCCCTTGCCATCGCGGAAAACACCTGTCCCATCGATGACGATGTCCACATCCAGGTCTGCCCAGGGCAGCGCATAGGGATTGCGCTCCGACATGACCTTAATCACATCGCCGTCGATGATCAAATCGCCATCTTTGACCTCAACGGTGCCATCATATACGCCATAGTTCGAGTCATACTTAAACAAATGGGCATTTGTCTCAGCATCAAATAAATCATTGATGGCCACAACTTCTAGCGAATCAGGGTGAAGTTCCTTGATCGCCTTCAATACCTGCCGGCCGATGCGGCCGAAACCATTAATACCAACACGGGTTGTCATTCTTTTTGCCTCCTTTAGAATATGAATTGCCGAATATATTTTACCATCACTTGTATACATGTATAAACAACATGCCAATGATTCCGTAACCCAATTAACCGATCAAAGGTCCAGTTCTTTCAAAAAATAAATCCATCACCGTTTTCGCCAGGCGCTTGGAATCATGCCGCCAGGGATGCTCTAAGTCAATCAGATCTGCACAATAAACGGAGGTGTGCTTGAGCAGATCCATATCCATTTTGACCCAGGCCACATTTGATCCCAGATCTCCCTCAAAATGATTATTACAGATCACCAGGTCGAACATCCCTTCACCGACATGTTTCTCCACCGTTTGGACATGATCCAAGCAATTAAAATTATCCGTCTCCCCGCGTTCTGTGGCAACGTTGCAGATAAAGAATTTTAACGCCTGGCTGACTCGCACAGCCTCAGCCAAATCGCGCACCAGCAGGTTCGGCAGCAGACTGGTAAACAAGCTGCCAGGTCCGATAACAATCAAGTCAGCGCTCAAAACTGCCGAAATCGCGGGTGGGAAGGCTGGCGTGTTGGATGGGTCTAACCACAAACGCTTGATCGATCCCTCCGTCTCACGGATCTGGCTCTCACCCGAAACATGCCGAATATCCCCGTTCTCATCAGCCAGGTCTGCTAATAGGCGTACATCGGTCAGTGTGGACGGCAGTACCTGCCCGAAAACAGCCAAAACCCGACCGGATTCTGCCACCGCAGCTTCAAAACTGCCGGTGATCTCGGTCAGGGCGGTGATGAACAGGTTGCCCAAGGAATGCCCTTCCAGGCCCGCGCCGGAAGCAAACCGATACTGAAAGACTTGAGAGAGCAGGTCCTCGTTATTGCTCAAAGCAGCCAAACAATGGCGGATATCCCCGGGTGGCAGGATGCCGACGTTCTTGCGCAGCTCCCCCGATGAGCCGCCGTCATCGGCCACTGTCACAATGGCGGTGATATTGTGCGTGTAGGCTTTCAGCCCTCGTAGCAGCGACGCCAGGCCGTGCCCACCCCCCAGGACAACGATGCGCGGGCCGCGATCGCGCCGGCGGAAGGAATCCAAGGCTTCGATCAGGGGTTTGCCAGGGGGGAGAAACGGTTGCAGCAGCGAACGGTTGGACCCCCAAATGCCGATCAAGACCAAAATCAAACCTGCGCCGCCAAAGATGATCACCCGGATTGGGCGATCTAAAAAGCGCAGCGACAACCAGGCCAGGGCCGGCAGCCACCAGGTTTCCGGGGCGTTGCGATAGATATCCAGGATGATCAACGCCAAGCCAAGCCCCAATAAAGCCGTCCCCAGAAATACGAGGATTAACCAGCGCTTATACCCCAAGCCTGGTCGGAACCATTGTGATTCCCGCCGTAAGTACTGCCAGAAGCGGGAAAAGATGTTTTGTTTTCGTTCTTGCATGTCAGAGAAATAATAGCAGGATTCAAGGCGGTCGTCAATGAAAATGTGACCAAAATTTCAAATTTGGGATATACGGATGAGTCACTCAGGAATATGATCGAGTGTGCTTAAAAATAAATAATAGGTGCTGTTAATCCTTTTGATTTAGCTTCAGATGAACGAAACACAGCGCACCTACTAACCCACCGAATGGATCGCTTGGATCATTCAGACTTCATTTATTGAGTGGGTGAATTATTTACCTTGCGGAGAAAAACTGATTAACAACAAAATGTGATAAAATAATGAAGATCAATTCATCCTACAAACTTAAACCTTCATGCTAGTCTACCACATCATTATTCATTGATTGGATTGATTCCAGTACTTAATCATGCGATTCATTTAAGAATGGAGGAAGCATGAATTTCTCAATCTTATATGTCCTAATATCACTCGCTGCTCTTGTCGTTATTGCGTTCATGATCTTATCCGTGCGCTTACACAAGGGTGAGTACAAGCTTTCGCCATTAGCCGGTCTTGCTTTTGCCTTCGTGATAGCTAGTGTGATGTTTAGCGAGCGCAGACTGATTGGTTATGGTTTGATCGGTGTTGGCGTGATTTTGGCTGTGGTTGATATCATTATTAAAATGAGAAAAGATTAGTCTTATAAACACCCAATTCTAGACGACTTATTAGTAGGAACTTAGGCTGACGTTCAAACTCTCATTTTACTGACCTGCGATACTCATCTGAACGTTACACTGCGAAGATCATTCCTTTTCGATCCTATTTAAAGAGCGCATCAATTGATTTATTAATAGACAGATAATAAAAACACAAAATGGAACATGGGTACTTAAACATGAAATGGGAAAACCAGCTTAATGGAGATACCTTATCCTGGCTTCTAGAAGAAAATAATCCTGGTGTGCGTTACCTCGCCTTACGCGATTTGGTCGTACTGGACGAGTCTGACCCGCAACTACTTACAGCGCAAAATGCCGCACATCAACACGGACCCATTTCGACGATCCTAGATGCCATGCAAGCACCGGGGTATTGGATCCAACCTGGCCCGGGATACAATCCAAAGTATTTCAGCACCGTTTGGTCAATCATCATGCTGGGGCAATTGGGTGCATCTCTCAAGCTGGATCAGCGCATTCATCAAGCCTGTCACTATCTGTTAATCCATGCTCTGACGGAATTCGGTCAATTCAGCAGTTCAGGGACACCCGGCGGTACCGTCGATTGCCTGCAAGGCAACTTATGTGGGGCCTTACTTGACTTGGGCTTAGAAGACCCTCGTCTTGAAACCGCCTACGAATGGATGGCGCGCACGATCACCGGTGAAGGGATCGCCCCTTTGGGCGATAAAAGCACACCCATCCGCTATTACTCAGGGAATTGCGGACCAAATTTCACCTGCGGCGCTAACAACAAACTACCCTGTGCTTGGGGTGCCGTAAAAGTCATGCTGGCTTTAAGCAAACTCCCTGAAGACAAACGTACTCCTCTGATCAAACGAGCCATTAACCAAGGCGTGGACTTCCTTTTAAGCGTTGATCCCCTGGAAGCGGCCTATCCTAGCGGTTACAGAGCTAAACCCAGCGGAAATTGGTGGAAATTCGGCTTCCCTATCTTCTATGTGACCGACCTGCTCCAAAACGTGGAAGCCCTGGTCCGGCTTGGGTATGGTGCTGACCCGCGCATATCACGTGCCACCCACTTTATCAATGATAAACAAGACCATAACGGGCGCTGGGCGCTTGAATATGACTATTCTGGTAAAACCTGGGTTGATTTTGGTCAAAAAAAGCAGCCCAATAAGTGGGTTACCTATCGGGCTGCCTGGGTGCTTAAAAACGCCGGACAGAATTCAAGCATAGCTCAATGAAGAATTAAAATCATCATCCGACCAACAGTTTTTATTTTATGGCGTCGGCGTCGGGGGGATGTCCCACACCGGTAAGTCGGATGCTGGCCCGGTCAGATTCGCGTACTTGCCCCACACCCAGCAGTGACCTGACCCCGTCGGGTTATTGATCACCCAATAGGTAGATGCGGCATTACGTCCAATCACCTCAGCGGTTTTTCCAATCCTGAAAATGGTGACGATGTCGTAAGGGTGTCCTGGACCGGTGCGGCAGTTGGTGTCCACGCTGACTTGTAAAGCCACGCCTGTCGTGGTCGGCGTCACGCCCGATGGCAGTGTAGGCGTTGGAGGCGCAGCCCAAATCGGCAGATCCACCGTTGATCCGCTGATGACAGCATATTCTCCCCACACCCAGCAATAACCGGAGCCTTCAGGGTTCTCAATCACCCAAAAATCCGCGGTTCCATGCCGGGCAAGCACTCTGGCTGCCTTGCCTGGCCGCAAAACGCTGAGGATCTCATAAGCTTTCCCGGGACCTATTCGGCAGTTGGTGGGTATGCTCACCTGAAGGGTGACATCTGGGAGGGTGGGTGTCGCTGTAAGTCCTGGGATGGGTGTCGGCGTTGGGGGAGCATCCCAAACAGGCAGGTTAGCGGTCGGGCCGGTCACGGCGGCGTAATTACCCCATAACCAGCATACGCCCGATCCACCCGGGTTCTGAACAACCCAGTAAGTGCCGCTTGCATTGCGAGCCACCACCTCCACTCGCTTGCCAACATCCAGGACACTTACTTGATCGTAGATCTTCCCAGGTCCTGTTCTGCAATTTGTGGGCACACTCACCTCAGCCATGGGCACGGACGGCGTTGCGGTTAGCGTGGGTGCGGCTGTTGGCATATCTGTCGGCAGCGTGGTCGCTGTTACTGTGGCTGTGGGCGCCAGGATCGGCGGTATTTCACTGGGTATCTGCGTTTCTTCAGATGGGGGTAGAGCAGCCAATGTTTCAGCCACAATCGTCTCGATGATATGCTGTGCGTCCTGGGTCTGTGCAAGTGAGGTGTGCACAGCTTCAAAGCCTTCCTCCGGACCTCGCTCACCATCCAACAGATCACACCCGCTAACAGCTAAGAGTGGGAGCAAAATAAAAATCAGCAATTTAATTAATCGTTGTTTCATTTCTTCCTCTTTATTGATTGAACAACTCAACTATCTATGTTAACGAACACAACTCAAGGCACATAGGGGGGTAAATCCAATACATGGCAAGAGTCTGTATTTTCACAGGTGACGTGCACAATAAAGGTTGATTGGGGTGGCATGTTTTCTTCGGTCTCACCGCAGCAAGGTCCCAGGACAAATAGACTCCCATCCGGGTTCGCGTAAGTCACCTCAAATTCAAATATTTTTGGATTGCCTGCTTGAATAGGGATGGCGCTGAGGACTTTAAGACAAGTAAAGCCATTAAATTTGCAGCCAGCTTCAAGCAAACCTGCTTTTTCCTCTGGATCGATTACGGGATTATAACTTCGCAGGGTGTCATAGGAGCCGCCATACAGCCCAGCAGCCTGAGCATAAGCACCCTGGTTAAGTAAATCGTAAAAGTTAGTCAGCGTGAGATGTGCGCTTTGTTCAAGGGTCAAAGTCACAGTGAGGGTATCCTCTTCTGGCAAGAATTGATTCTCATGATTAACCCGATCCGAATTTAACCCCTGACAAGCGCTCATGAAATTTACACACAGGAGGATTAAAAACAGCTTTGCTTTCATTCAACGGTTCTCTTAAAATAGCCTACCAATATAGAGAATGATATAAAAGATAGACGCTCTATACCTGACAAATGTTCCAACCCTCCCTATTCAATAATTTATAACCTTAATCGGTTATCGCGGCGACCAAATGAAAATTTAATCTCCCAATTCCCACTTCCCCAATCACTATTCCCTGCACTTCACCCAAAACTACGTTAAAATAAATCCATGCTACCTGATATCCGAGTGCGCCAGCGGGATTACCTGCTTGAAATCTCGCGCGCCTTAACCGAAGAACTTGACCTGGATAAGTTGTTAGGCCGCATCCTGAAATATGCGGTTGAAATGTTAGCTGGTCATGCTGGCTTCATCGCGCTTAGCAATCAACACGGGAAATGGTCTCTGGTGGTGGCGGATGGCTTGCCAGATGCCATCAAACGCTTCTTGGATGCCTGGCTGGATAAAATCCCACCCATCCAGGACCCACACAACCTCCAGATCCCTGAACTCAACCGTCTGCTCCAGCAGATCAGCATGGGCAACCTCTCCGCAGTCGGGTTACCACTGATCGCCCAGGGTGAAGTGATCGGCTTCATTTATATCTTCCGCAACTACCAGGGGGTCTTTTCGAGCAATGATCGCTCCTTATTATCCAGTTTTGCCAATCAGGCTGCCATTGCAGTGCGCAATGCACGCCTGTACACTGAGGTCAACCGGGAAAAGCAGCGTACAGACGCCATGCTCAACTCCGCTGCTGACGGGATCCTGATACTCCGCCCTGATCATTCTATCGAGCGCACCAATGCCGCTTTTGCACGTATGTATGGCCGCTCACAGTCTGAAATTCAATCCATGAAACACGACGACGTGATCCATTGGACAAAACCGCCCAATGGCATCACTCTTGAAAAAGCAGAAGCTGGCGGTTGGCCGCTGTCACCCCAAGCCCACCTGTATGTGGAGGGTGACATTGACCGGCCGGAGGCTCAACCGCCCCTTCCGGTCGGGATCACTTATGCACCCCTGCTGTCAATCGAAGGCTCCCTGATCAGCACCATCGCCACGGTGCGCGATATCACCCACTTCAGGCAGGCTGATGAGCTTAAAAGCGAGTTTATGTCCATCATCAGCCATGAGCTCAAGACGCCTGTGGCTTTGATCAAGGGCTATGTCAGCACCCTGCGCCGGGATGACGTGGAATGGGATTGCAATGTGATGGATGACAGCCTGGAGGTTATCGAAGAAGAAGCTGACCGCCTGACCAGTTTAATCGAAAATTTGCTGGATGCCACCCGTCTACAGATGAATGGTATGCAGCTCAACAAAGCCGACGTCCACTTACACAAGTTGATCTCACGCCTGGCCGAACGCCTCCAGGTCCAAACCGAGGTACATCAGATTATCAATGAAATCCCTAATGACTTTCCAATCATTATGGCGGACGAGAACCGGCTCGAGCAGGTGATCAGCAACATGATCTCCAATGCAATTAAGTATGCCCCCGGTGGCGAAATCCGCATCTCAGGGCAAAGCCTTTCCGACCAGGTCATTGTATGCGTTTCCGATCAAGGGCCGGGGATTGCTGCCGGTGACCTGCCCCATATTTTTGATCGTTTTTACCGCGCACAAGAGACGAGCCGTAAGACCAAAGGTGCTGGCCTCGGCCTTTATCTGGCGCGCGCCATCATCGAAGCGCATGGTGGGCGTATGTGGGCAGACCCCAAAACCGATAAAGGCGCACGTATTTGCTTTTCTTTATCCAGAGACTGAGCACTCACCCCTTGCTAAGCTGTCAGCCACCAACAAGTGCTTAATTTTAACCTGTGCTTGAGTCAGCTATCACGAATATTCATTTATGATATAGAGAGGAACCACTCACCTTGGGAATGAGACGACGAAATTGGCGCAGTTACATTGACGCTGCGGACGAAAAACCACGATTATCTTGGGGGTTGGTTAAACGAGTTTTAGCTTACGGAAAACCATATGCTTGGCCGATGATCGGGAGTTTATTGGCCATCCTAATCTACACCGGCGTAGGATTGCTTTCTCCATTGATCCTCAGGCACTTGATCGATTACGCCATCCCAGAAAAAGATATCCAGCGTTTGATTCTGGCAGCTATCGGCTTGTTAATCCTGCCAATCGTCAGCGGTTTTTTTCAAATCATCACCCGCCGCTTAATTTCCCAAGTGGGAGAGGGAGTCATTTACGATTTGCGGGTGGCATTGTATGAGCACCTCCAGCGCATGTCCTTGCGGTTTTTCACCCATACCCAGCTGGGCGAGTTGATCAGCCGCCTGAATAATGACGTGGTTGGCGCGCAAACCGCCATCAGCCGCACCTTGGTCACCCTGGTGACGAATTTTATCGAGGTGATCTCCATCCTGGCTGTGATGCTGACCCTGGAATACCGTCTAACCCTGATGGGGATTATTATCCTGCCCCTGTTTATCATCGCGGCACGGCGTTTGGGCCGGGTGTTTCGCGATATCGCAAGGCGCCAGATGGAGATGAATGCCCGCATGAATGCCACCATGAATGAGACCCTCAACATCGGCGGCGCACTGTTGGTCAAGATCTTTGGACAACGCCAAGCCGAAGTAGACCGCTTCAGCCGGCGTGCTGAGGAGGTCAAAATTCTGGGCATCCAGCGAGCGACCATGGCCATCGTTTTCATGGTCATCGTCCATTTGTTGACAGCGGTGGGCACTGCCCTGGTATACGGCGTAGGTGGTTACCTGGTGATCATCAACACCTTCACCCTCGGCACAATCGTCGCTTTTGGAGATTACCTCTCGCGCCTTTACAACTCTTTCCAGGGCTTGATCAACGCGCCGGTGGAATTTGCAACTTCTATGGTCAGCTTCGAGCGTGTATTTGAAGTGATCGACCTGCCCATGGATATCACTGAAAAAGAAGAGTCCATTCCCCTCCGCGAAGTACAAGGCACGCTCCAATTTGAGCGGGTGACCTTTAAATATCAGGACACAAACCATGGCCTGTTGAGCGATGTCGACCGCCCGTACTTGATGGAAAATGTCGGCGGCCTGCTTTCCGATGAAGACCAGGTACACAAAGACCCGGCTTTCCCTGCTGCCAGCCAGGCGCGTGAGCTAGCCCTCAAGGAAATTTCCTTCACTGCCAATCCTGGGGACCTGGTCGCCCTGGTCGGGCCGAGCGGTGCCGGGAAAACCACCCTGACCTACCTGATCCCGCGCCTGTATGACCCCACGGATGGCGCCATCCGCCTGGATGGGTATGACTTGCGCGACTTACGCCTGGATGACCTGTCTGATGCCATCGGGATGGTCACCCAGGAGACCTACCTGTTCCACGACACGATCCGCTCAAACCTGCTGTACGCTAACCCACAGGCATCCAATGACGTCCTGATTAATGCAGCAATGACCGCCAACATCCACCAGTTCATCTCGGAACTGCCCGATGGATACAACACCATTGTTGGTGAGCGCGGTTACCGGCTGAGCGGTGGTGAAAAGCAGCGTTTAGCGCTAGCGCGTGTGCTCCTCAAGGACCCGCGCATTATGATCCTCGATGAGGCCACAAGCCACCTTGACAGCGAATCAGAAGCGCTGATCCAGGAAGCCCTGGAGCGCCTGTATACCAACCGCACCAGCATTGTCATCGCCCACCGTCTGAGCACGATCCTCTCGGCGGACTTGATCCTGGTGATGGATAAGGGTCAGATCATTGAGCGTGGCTCACATCAGGACCTGCTGGCCTTGAATGGCCTATATGCCCACCTATATGAGACGCAATTCAAGCAGTAGCGGGTAATCATTTCACCGATCAAATCCCGGGGATCTTAATCTTGGAAAAGTTCCATCATTTTGCATGCTTCTAGCAACACCTGTCCCAGATCCCTGGGATTTTAATGTCCTAATACCTAATCGCCCAATTCTTTTTTCTGATAATACACATACTGATAACACCTCTCAAACCCCAAAGCATCGTACAGCGCCAGAGCGGGCTCGTTATCCCCCTCCACCTGCAGATAACCATACTGGGCGCCGCGTTCGACCCCCCAATCCGAAAGCGCCCCCATGATCAAACTGCCATACCCTTTGCGTCGCCAGGTTGAGGCTGTGTAGATGCTGAAGAAGCCTAACAGCGATCCCTCAATCACCGCCATCCCACACACTAAAGGATGACCGTTGATAAAAAGACCCACCAACACCTTTTCTGGCACAATGCTTTCGAGTATAGCTTCATGCGACTTCTGGTCAGCAGTGGTAACACGGATGAATTCTGAGCGCAACCTGAACCAATCAGCCGGGGGCATCTCCAGGATAGTCACATCGGCTGGGCCTCTTTCAGTTAGGTCAAGTTTACGCCCCAAGACCAGAGTCGGGTCAAAAGGTCTATAGCCTGCTGCTTGTAATGCGTTTATCAAATCTGGTGTTTCAAACAGTTCACTGATACGGAACAGGCAGGGCTGACCCTGACGGGAATAGATTGATTCACAGGTGTGTATCTTTTCTACAAGGGGCAGTTTTGATGCGTATAACGGGTTGACCGAATTCACCCGTTTGGAATGACCTCCAGCGAACCGCAGCAGCCAACCATCATAGAGCAATTGACGTGGTGCCGGCCAGGCGTTCAAAGCTGCTTCTTCAATCCGCATTAATAGATCCAGATCCATCTCTACTACCTCGCTTTCTGACCTATTTTATCATCACCAAAAGGTGAGTGATATAATCCAATCGCATAAAACCTTCTAAGGAGACCAGCATGCCTGAACCCCTGCGCATCCTTTTGCTCGGTGCCGGCAACCGCGGGGCGGACGTTTACGGACGTTATGCCCTAAAGCATCCAGATCAAGTCCAATTTGTGGCCGTGGCTGAACCCGACGCTAACCGTCGGATGTCTTTTGCCAAGGCGCACAGCATTCCGGCTGCTTTCCAGTTTACGGACTTTTCCGATGCCCTCGATGTTGGGAAAATCGCTGACGCCGTCATCAACGCCACCCAGGACGATCTGCATCATGATTCCACCATAGCGGTTTTACAGGCTGGATACGACGTCTTGCTTGAAAAGCCGATTGCCTCCACGCTCAGTGAAACCCTACACATCATCAGAGAAGCGCAGGCGCTGGATCGCACATTGATGGTCTGTCACGTCCTGCGGTACACGTCATTTTTCCAGAAGGTTAAAGAAATCTTTGACTCCGGTAAACTGGGACAGATCATCAACATTTCACACAATGAGAATGTCTCTTATTTCCATATGGCGCACAGTTATGTGCGCGGCAATTGGCGCAATTCCTCAGAAAGCGCACCGATGATCGTGGCTAAATGCTGCCACGATTTTGACCTGCTGTACTGGTTCCTAAACGAAAAATGCGCCCAGCTCAGCTCCTTTGGCGATTTACACCATTTCAAACGCGAGAATGCCCCTGAGGGTGCTCCGAATCGCTGCACCGACGGCTGCCCGGCAGCCGATTCCTGTCCCTTCTACGCGCCGCGGATTTATTTAGAAAATTACCCCATCAAAGCCGCTGTCAGCCGTACTCAAAACCCACTGCCACGGATGATAGGCAAATTAGCCATCCAGCACCCCAAGCTGGCAGATGCCCTCGCCTCAGTTGTTCAGCCAATACGCGCCCTCACACACTACAGTGACTGGCCGCGCAATACCATCACCCTTAACCCCACTAGCGACCAAGCCGTCTTGCATGCCCTCCGCTCTGGACCTTACGGCCGCTGTGTTTACCGCTGCGACAACACTGTGGTTGACCACCAGGTGGTTAATCTGTGTTTTGAGAGCGGGATCACCGCCACGCTCACCATGCACGGCCACTCCCACGAGGAGGGGCGCACCCTGCGCGTGGACGGCTCTCAGGCAACCCTTCTGGGTAAGTTCAGCTATAGCCAGGCTTGGCTTGAAATCCACCCCCACACCCCGGGAAAAACCACCCACTACACCTTCCCGACGGTGGTCGACAACACCTCCGGCCACGGTGGTGGGGATGACGGTATTATGCGTGCCTTCATCGCGACGATGCACGGCGCTCAACCTCCACTCACCACAGCTTTAGATGCCCTCGAAAGTCACCTGATGGCTTTTGCCGCCGAAGCTTCGCGCCTTGGAAATCAAACCGTCGACATGGGGGCATTTCGTAAGGGTCAAATGATCACTTTTGATTAATTGATCATCGGTATGTTTGTGAAGAAGCATGGCTTAAGTCATTAATCTTAGAACCCCTCGATTGTCGCCCAACAGCACCTTTGTTATGGTCTCTGGAGTAAACCCATTAAGCGCACCGTCTCCTCAGACAGCATCCGAATCGAGAGCTGTTCCTTGCCTTTCAGATACGTTTCTAGCAAGTCACCAATCGGGTCAGCCCAATCCGCTGGCACTCCGTTCATAACACCCAATATGTTCCCCACCAGGCCAGCGTTGCAATCGATATCATTTCCTGCCAGTGCCAATAATGCCATCGTGCGGGTGAAATTCCCCTCGCCGAACCATAACGCCAGCAAGTCCGCGGCGATGTTTGGGTAAGCATGGATCCAATTGTATTGCATGAAACGCTTCTCTAAGACTGGCCAGCAAGTTTCGGGGTCCGGGTTTTGATTAAAAACTGCCAGCGTCGAGCGCACCACGTCTGCGTACTGGCTGCCCTGCTGCAGATAAGGCTGTGCGGCATTAATCAGGGCGCGCGGCTCATCGTATACAAAGGCCAGTGCGGTTAAGACTGCGGCAAAGATTTCACCGTATACACCGTTCTTAGCATGCGAAACCACCCCGTCCAGCATAGCCAGGCGAGCAGCCGCCATCGGCCAGCCGGGCGCCAGCATCCCGCAGATCATGCCACGCATCTGGCCGCCGATCCAATCGTGGTAGGGGTTCTGCCAAGCACCAGACTCAGGTGGTGTCAACCCTAGGTTGAGGTTGCGCAGTGCCACCCACTCCGCGGACCAGCCGAAGGGCACCTGGCGCACCCACTCCAGCGCCACATCCCCTGACGTGACTGCCCGCCCATGTTTTTCGATCGCATCCAGCAAGACCAGCTCGTAGACCACATCATCGTTGAGTGTCTCCGGTTCCGTGATGTACCCATCTACGCGACCGTAGACCTGTTTGATCTGCGCGCCAGTGTAGCCCTCGATGGCCGTCCCAAAAGAACCACCCGCCAACTGACCCAGCCAGCCGTAATAAACTCGTTCGGGTAAATTGGCCAAATCCACCTCAAAAGGTGTGTCTACGACCCCATCGCCCATCGCCGCTTGAATCCCTGTCCAATCTTCGGGGTGCTCAAAACGATGATACTCGCTCTCGAGGTCGAGAGGGGCCTTGTGCAATGCCGCCATCAGCGCTGCCGTCAGCGCGCGCAAATCATCAACTTTGCCATCCTTGTGCAGCGCCAGCCCCTCGGGTAGCAGCCGCTCCGCAGCTGAGACGTCGTAACCCAAGTTGCCCTTGGCCTGCACCATGGATACATAGGGAACCTCCGGGGCGGATGAGCCCGGCACCCGGCTGAACCAGAACAGATCAATCAAAGCGTCGCCGTAAGGCGGCTCAAAGTCGGGTTCATACCACTGGCTGTCCTCGTTACGCCGGTCGACCGGCACGGCGGATTCTCGTAGTTCACGTTCCATTTCCCAGGCGTGTTTGTGCATCATTGCACTCCTTGATTTGATTTTGGGATAATTATAGCCGCTTCCGGCTAGCGGATGAGGTGGTCACCGCCACAGGATATCCATTGCCACCTAAAAAGGTGCCGCAAAACCTTTGCAGCATCATTGCTGATCAAAAAATTCCGCGGTATTCCTGAATAATCCTACACATATCAACCCCATTCCATGCACCAGCGATGAAATTTACCTGCGTTAGTGGCATCAACCTCAGGTCAAAAAAATGTCTGCAGGAAAAAATGAAAAGCTTATATGGTGGCTGTCTAGCAAACAGGACGGGTTCAATTCTGATAGATTTTTTCTGGAGGACACCCAGCCAAATTAAAGTGGATTGATTTGCCTTGCAGCAACGATAAGAGTTGAAGGTTAACGGGTCATGGAAAATCCTGAGAGGTGCAGTAACCCAACTTAACGACCGGGCAGGCGAAATTCGACTTTCAATATCACCGCCTCATCCATCTCATCCGGTGCAAGCAAAGGCACTGCTCGAATCCGAAAAGTCCCACTAGCATTGTCAATCAAAGTCACTGCTGTTGAGACCACATGATTGGGTAGGTTCACGATAATATAGAAATCTTGCTCGCCATTCGAATAGTGAAATAACTCCAAAGAGCCCCCCACGCTCTGCAACGCTTGCTTGGAGACTTCGATCCTGACTGAACCACCTTCTTGCATCAACCCCTGATAGTCTTCTGGTGTTTACGTACCATAAAACAGGTCTTTGGTCATGCTTGACCTCCGATGAAGATTCACCAAAATTTTGGATTTTACATCAATAAAGAATGTTGACTAAATTATTATACAAAATTTTAGGTCAAACACTTTTTTATGTTAATTACGGAAAAATCTACTTAGACGTGACACAGACTCCGATTGCCCACTATTCTCGGATAACATCGTCAAAAAGGATCCCACCTGAATATCATAAAGGAAGACGAGAACCAAAAAGGAGGGCTCTGGAGAAATCAGAATTCTTATCCTATCTCAAATCAACCGGACACTCTAAGGCAGCGATACTACGCGCATTAGGTGCCCCCAAATCCTTTATCAATTGGCTAAAAGTAACACATCTTGACGGTGTCCCAACAACCCCACAGGAAGCTGAAGGCACAGTGAGCGCGGAAAGAGACCTTGAGCGATAGATCCTTTTTGATGACGGAGAATAATCCGTCTTGATCTTATGGAATCAATACCAGGTGGTTACGATTAATAAATTGAGTGTTTAACAGTTTTACAGATGCAATCAATGCCCTGGTCTAATTACGGTGTCGGGGGTTTAAGCCAGAAATAACCAAAACCCAAAGCAAAGAACAGGTAGATCGCGGCCGCCCCCCATCCCAACACATTCATCACACCTGTCAGGATGGCGATTGTTGTTACAATGAAGCCGATCGTGTTATAAATCGTCATGCCCTTGATGATGGCGCGTCTGCCTTTGGATTCCTTGGCATATCTGGCATACCAGGTCAACACGGCGTTCCCCAACAGGGACGCGCCATATTCCCAGGCCGGAAAAACACCGGCTGCATCGAGGGTCACACCGAAGATGCCATAGAAAAATTTTGGTACCAGCAAAATGGGTATCCCCAGGACGACGCACACCACTGCCTTGATGCTCATCAATGTCTTGAATTTCATGGTTTCACATCCTTTCGTGATCAGGTGAAGTTAATCCACTGCAGATATTTGATAATTTAAATAGTGAGGTAACTGCTCAAGCAACCTTGCTGCTGAAGGATGGGGGTGTGGTGTGGCAGTGAAGGCGCTAAACCGCAACCCCTAATTCCCTCTCACGCTGAGTGGTTGCAAAACAAGACAATTATTGGATATGCTTTCCTCATGACGACAAATCTTGCGGCATATTACGAAAGTGATGTGGTCTGTGTAGGGGGAGAGTGCAATCAGGTATGGTGTTATGAGTACTATAGCATATCTACCATCCCTTTTCAATCACATTTCACACGTAGACTGAAGAGAGTCAATCCTGAGAAAAGCGCGATAAAATGAAAGAGACCAGTGTCAAACAAGGTTAGGAGCACTCACATGAAAACGATTGGGCTGTTAGGTGGGATGAGCTGGGAATCTTCACTGGAATACTATCGCATTATCAATCAGGCGGTCAAAGCGCGATTAGGAGACTTGCATTCCGCCCAATGCTTGCTGTATTCGGTTGACTTCGCCGAGATCGAAGCCCTTCAGCACACCGGCGAGTGGGAGGCTCTTACTCAGGTTATGATCGCGGCTGTGCAGCGCCTGGAGCGGGGCGGTGCAGACGGCTTGGTGATCTGCACCAACACCATGCACCGCATGGCCGATCAGGTCCAGGCTGCGATATCAATGCCCTTATTGCATATCGCCAATGCCACCGCCGCGGCGATCAAAGCGCAAGGCTTGCAAACCGTCGGCCTGCTCGGTACCCGCTTTACCATGGAGGGGGATTTTTACCGGGGTAAGCTGGAACGCGAACATGGTTTACGGGTGATCATCCCCGATGAGCAGGAACGTGAAAGCGTCCACCGGGTGATCTATGATGAACTGGTGCAAGGGCACATCCGGGAGGAATCCCGCTGGGTCTACTTGAAGGTAATCGCCGATCTGGCTGCGAGAGGTGCCCAGGGCGTGATTCTGGGCTGCACGGAGATCCCCCTGCTGGTCAAACAATCAGATGTGGCCATCCCTGTCTTTGATACCACCGCCATCCACGCCCAAGCGGCTGTCGATTGGGCTTTAGAACCATAAACCACACACGGCACCAAGCATATAATAATTGCGATCCATTTTGATGGCAGGATGAATATTTAAATTGAGTGCCATAATCCTGGTTAAGAAACGATTGATTTTTCAACCCGTCATAAATCTGCTTGAACACATTTGGAATAAATCAAATCGGGTCGCATTTACTTGTGGGGTCAGTCTCTCCATATACCCTTAATTATTGAGACTGGCATCAGGGAGTCCGCGCCATCGATGATATAATGGATGCATCACCCTTATTAAACAGCTAACACATTCGATCATTGACAAAGGAGTTCTGTGATGTGTTTAAATATTCTGGGCATAGCTTGGATCTTAGCTGGCATTGGGGTCACCATCCTTGGTGCGAAGGGTAAATCGGTTAACATTGGTTGGAAAAGGGCTAATTACGTCCAAGGCAGCAGCGCAGTTGCTTACGGGATATTCGCCATCATCGTAGGAATCGCTTTTCTCTACTTTGGAAACCGGTAATTTCTCAGATCACCGAAACGTCCCACCAGGTCACATCGTGTTCTTTGTGGTTTTATCGTTGTTCCGTAAGGTAGGTTTTGGAAATCAAGTGATCGGTCAACGGTCGGTTAGTCTCCCGGTTAAAGATCAACGCATTGAAATCTGCAAGGCCATAAATCTTTGACTGGCTGGGCAAAGATTTGGACTAATCAACAGCCATCGCTGGTGTGCTGTTCGATGATCAGATGGTGATCCTCTTTTGGTAGAACTCCTTTAAAATGGAGAGTTTTTCCCCTAATTCTTACAGACTTGTATTCACATGTGCGCAATCCGCCTCCTATATTCAACACTGATTTAGATCAGAAGGCTTTTTCTAGCTGAATTTGTATTACCATGTAAAACCAATCATTGAAAATCAAAATATAAGTATCTCGGCTTTTTAATTTTTATTCCTGCATTCTATTTACATCAGAATTATGACCTATAATGAAGTTACACAGGCGGGATCGATCCACAGCAAATGGACATCATAGATAAGGAGTTATCAATGAACGCTTATGAGATGGCTGCTTGCGGTTTAAACTGCGAGACTTGCGAAATCAGGCTTGCGCCTTCGGACCCCCATGCAGCTGAAGTGGTCATTAAGTGGTTCATAAGCAAAGGCTGGTTGGCAGCGGATGAGGGCATGCCCGAGGTGATCAAGCGGAAAATGTATTGCACTGGGTGCCTTGGGAACCGGGGAACACATTGGTCTGCAGACTGCTGGATTTTAGCTTGTTGTGTAGATCAACATGGCTTGACCAACTGTAGCCAATGCATTGATTTTCCCTGCCTGCGTTTGATTGATTGGTCGCAGCAAGATCTCAGTTACCAAATAGCTTTAGACAACCTAAAACAGCTTAAAAGCTCTTGTGGACCTTGAGAGGTTTCCTTCACCGCTTACTACAGGATTAGGGGAAAATAAATTTATGAATAGCTTTTTGTTCAATTCTATAAAGCGCAGATTTCTCAGCCGGCTCCCTCCACAAATAAATTCCTGTGATGGGGAAATGATTACATAAAATGGATGACTCATAAACCAAAGGCTTCCTTAACAAATGATTTTCAAAGCCAAACTTAAAAGGGAAAATCATATTGGATTAATCCCAGGTTATCCCTCACAAACAACAAATCTTTCTGTAAATTGGGAATGATTGGCACACCATCCCTGCGCACTTCGATTTCCTTTTCATATTCTTTCTCACCCGCTGTATAAATCCGTGATTGTCCAGGGCTTTTGCGGGATGCCCGCAGTTCGCGCAATATTTCGCCGGTTGTGCGCTTAAAGGTTTCTAGGTCGACGAAGTTATCAATATTGATCGCCATGAAGAAATGCCCTACCCGAAAAGGTTGGGGCGATCCATCCTCTGCAATACCAGTCAGGCCAAAGAGGAATGAACCGGTCTGGAAGGATGCACTTAGAATCTCCACCATGGTTGCCAAACCGTAGCCTTTGTGCCCGCCCAGGGTTTCTCCAATGCCACCCAGGGGTAGGAAGGCGGCATCACCGGTCAATAATTTTGCGATGATTTCCTCAGGGTCCGTCAGGGTTTTGTTTTCGGGGTCGATCAACCAGCCTTCATTCACCGGCTTTTCTTCCCGGACAAGTTTTTCAATCCGACCTCGCTGCACGATGGGTGTGGCGGCATCATACAGGAAAGGGAATGGTTCATCGGTCGGTGCCCCAAAAGCAATCGGGTTGGTTCCCAGAATGGGCATGGTGCCGAAAGTGGGGCAAACAGAAGGGCGGGCATTCGTCACAGTAAATCCCACCATACCTGCTTCAGTTGCCATCAACGGGTAGTAACCTGCAATGCCAAAGTGAGTGGAATTTCTCACCGCCACAGATCCCATGCCAAACGTGCGAGCTTTGTCAATTGCCATTTGCATGGCTTGTTTTCCGATCACCATACCCAGCCCATGGTTGCCATCGATGACCGCTGTGGTCGGGCTTTCCCGAACGACTTCTAGTTTGGTGTGGACCTGGTGCTGTCCTGAGGATAGACGATCATAATAATAGCGTAAACGGCCCACCCCATGGGATTCAATACCGCGCAAGTCTGAAGCCACGATGACTTCAGCGCAAATTTCTGCGTCTTCTTGTGGGGTTCCAAAGACAATAAAAAAATCCGTAACAAATTCTTTTAGAAAATCAACGGGTAGATAAATGGTTTGATCAGACATGGTCACTCCTAATTGGTTCCTTCATAAGTATAAACGAGATTACTCATTCAAAGGAAACTGGTTTTTACTCAGGCTACAAGGGAATTACGGGGTTGCCTGAGCATTTACTAAAATTATAGCTTTACAATTTTGAGAATACATAAGTACGAGCGCCGCTATTTAAAGCAAATATCCTTAGTAGGCATCACCACCACCCCCCGATCAGCCAACGTTTTATTCCACTTTTCAATCAGGGCTGCCGCATCCTTGCTGAAACTGCTGTGGGCGTCGCTTGCTAGAACAACCTGGTATCCAGCCTTCAAACCGCCCAAGCAATTGTTTTTCACACATCCATGGGTGACCAACCCAACAACCACCAAACGTCCCACACCCAATGAGATCAAAAGTTCATCTAAGCCAACTTCTTGAAAGGCGCTGCTTTGTTCTTTGAAAATTCTCCAATCATCTGGTCGTGGATTCAGTCTGGGATGCAGCTGCCAGCCCTCTGACCCTTTTACCAGGAAATCTTCAGCGTTGTGCTGAATGTATATAATTGGCGCATTAGCTGCGTGAGCTTTGTTGATGATCTCCAGGATATGATCAATTAATTTCTCAGCCCGGTAAATGGGTGTTTTTTGTTCAAACATTTCTCGCTGCACATCGATCACTAACAATGCAGATTTTTCAATATCGCCCAAATTAGATGGATCATTTTCATGGGTCATATTAAAAACTCCTAGAATCCAGGGTTGATAATCAATACCAATATTATACAACTGATTCTATTAGATAAAAGATTACGATAAGCAAACATACCATTAATAGATTTTTCCACCAGCTCGCAATCAATCAAAAGTTGAATCAATTCAAAGAAAAGAAGCTGTCTTAAATTAAGAACAGCCTCTTTAAACACAAGGTGCCGAGTCACAGAATCGAACTGTGGACACCGCGATTTTCAGTCGCGTGCTCTACCAACT
>Ga0334892_1001282_pt1 | contig 22271 bp, 21 predicted proteins | sample GraSluR3_MG_4_FD_207213 | JGI IMG/M metagenome (GOLD analysis project Ga0334892, IMG submission 207213) | Sludge microbial communities from methane-producing bioreactor in Wageningen University, Netherlands - Granular Sludge_15_04-R3 | ecosystem: Engineered > Bioreactor > Anaerobic >...
GACTGTGCCACTCCTATTGGCGAGATACCGATGCTGCCGCCCAGGTGGAAGTGAGAATTGGCTCCCAGTGGGAAAGCCCACTCGAGTCCGAGGTTCATCCGAGCCGGAACGATCAGTAGAGCTGTATCGAGTCCCCAATATGCGTTCAACCCTGAAGCAAGTCCTGCGCCAAAGTATTTGTGATACCTGAATCCGAGCAACCAGTTGACTCCGAAGTAGGATTCAACAGGCTTGTAGGGGTCGTTATCGGCGTGCGAACCGAAACCAAACAAGAAGCCATTTCCAATCATCACTGCACCAAGTGCGGCCGCGGAAGAAAACGCAATCAACAGCACCATAACCAAGACAATTCTCATGTAATCACCCCTCGAACAGATTGTTTTTTTCACAGGGACAAGCATTGCACATTTGTCAAAGAATCAGCTCTTAATAATCAATATTATCACGCCAGATGCATGAAAGAACACGCTGAGATTCTCCGTATGTTCGTTTGTTCTTGCTGTATGAGAGCCAGCTTATCTGGTGTGTGTGCAATTCCGGTCTTGACACTTCCACTTTAGCAAGGGCATATGCTTGATAACAGTGATATTATTGTCGACGATGAGACCTGCAGAGAGAATCCAAAAGTTACCTGTGGGGTGTCAGAAATCCAGGAGGAAAACATGGAGATATTTCTCACAAATACTCTAACGAAGAAGAAAGAACGTTTCAAGCCACTTAATCCTGACAATGTGGGGATATACACCTGTGGGCTCACAGTGTACAACTATGCCCACATTGGCAACCTCAGAGCATATGTGTTTTCGGATATCCTCAAGAGAATGTTCCTCAGCAATGATTACACTGTGAAACACGTAATGAATATCACCGATGTGGGGCATCTCACGAGTGATGATGACGAAGGCGAAGACAAACTGGAAGCAGGGGCAAGAAGGGAAGGAAAATCTGTCTGGGAAATAGTTGATTTCTATGCGAATGCGTTTCTTGAAGACATGGAAGCTTTGAATATCATACGACCTGATATCTTATGTCGTGCAACAGATCATATAGATGACATGATCGACATGATACGGAGAATCGAGGCCAATGGTTATACATATATTGCAGGGGGAAACGTGTACTTCGATACATCAAAGCTTGATGATTACGGAAAGCTTTCAGGAATGAAGAGAGACGAAGAAAGCGCAAGATCCAGGGTTGAAGGGGATCCATATAAGAAGAACCCATTCGACTTCGTGCTCTGGTTCACCCGCTACAAGTACCAGAACCACGCTATGCAATGGGATTCTCCATGGGGGAGAGGTTTTCCGGGCTGGCACATTGAATGTTCCGCCATGTCCTCAAAATACCTGGGAGAACGCTTTGATATACATACTGGTGGTATCGACCATGTTCCAATACACCACACGAATGAAATCGCTCAGAGTGAAGCGGCTTTCGGGCACGAATGGGTCAATTACTGGGTTCACAACGAATTTCTGATCATAGGCAACAATGAAAAAATGTCGAAATCTCTGGGGAATTTCATCAGGCTTCAGAGTCTTGTTGACCAGGGATACAATCCCCTGGACTATCGCTACTATTTGCTGGGAGCACACTATAGAAAACAGCTCGCTTTCTCTATCGAAGCCATGGACGCTGCCAGAAACGCGATGAAAAGAATCAGGTCAAAGATCAATGAAGTGAAAGGGAATGAACCTGGAGAGTTAGACTCAACTGCATTTGAGAAGCTGAACAACGACTTCCGGAAAGCGGTAAACGATGATCTCAATACACCAAAGGCGCTTGCGGTGTTATGGAAAGTGCTCGATTCTGGTACGTTAAGCAACGGGACGAAACTCAAACTCACAAAGGAGTTTGATAGGATTCTTGGGCTTGACCTGCTTGCTGAAGAACAAGAAGAGATACCACAGGAGGTCATTGCAATGGCCGAAGAGAGGCTGGAAGCAAGGAGAACCAGGGACTGGAAGAAGGCTGATGCTCTTAGAGAGAAGATCGCTGAACAGGGTTACGAGATAATGGACAATAAAGACGGTTACGAGATAAGAAGAAGCTAGGGAAAGTTCCCTAGCTTCTGTGTAACATTACTCACATCTGAGTATCCAGTCTGAACAGGAATCCCGGAGAAAAGTCTTCGCTGAAGCTAATGCCTATCTTGGGGTACAGTGTTATGAGTCTGACCAGTGTCTCGCTAATCCCAAGGGTGGCATAAAGGTCCAGCCCCCCAAAGGAAAGGTTTGTCATCCTTGCTTCGGTACCCACAGCCACTTCTCCCAGAAACAGAAACGGATAGATTCCCCTATTGATTTCGAATAGATTCTGAACAACCCCGGCCGATAACCTTGTCACGTCACTGATATCGCCACTGAGTCTCACAAGTGTACTCAAAGCAGGTGCAAACGTTGCACCTATTGATAATCTCATTTCTGGAACCAGATCGAATTCATCGAGTCTCCAATCAAAAGACGGGGCAAATCGCAAGCTCCACCTTACCCCAGATAACTGGAGTTGAGAGCTTATTCTCAGCATGAGATCAGAGTTGATCCTTGCTCCCCCAAAGACCTGGAGGGTTCCATGCGGGCTGAATGACGTTTCGTAGATTGATCCTGTGAGCGCCAGAGAAGCGTTGAATCCTGTCAGAGGGCTGAAACCTCCTCCAACCGAAATGTTCAATCTCGGAATTGGCGAGTAACTGTAGTATATGTCAAGCCCGGGTAGATTCTCACCAAAAGTGAATGTTGGCGTGACTTCCATGTAATGATCATCAAACACGCTGTTGTGCATTGTAAGCAGCCCAATCGTTGTATTTGGTTCTTCAATAGAAAAATACGGTATCACGATTGACGGTCTTATGAAGTACGCCAGAGACTTGCCTGAGTAGTTTGCTTCGGAATAGTCGACATCAGCCTGAGGGATCACATCTTCCGTGGTCATGACCCTGGGATATTCGCTCACTGAAACAGGAATCTCAAAGATGCTCATGCCCCGCTGCGTTGTGGAATGTCCGATACCATATACCGTATCGTTCTTAACAACTGCTTCTGCCAGTATCGCTCCTTCTGTCAATCTGTAGATCTTGTCATCACCTACGTCCACGGCGAAAGCATCATTACTGCCCGTCTCGTAGGCAGCGGTGAACACGATCTTGTTGTCCCACCAGGATATTCCGGAACCTTTGAAAAGAGAATCCTTAACGAGGAATTGAACCTGGCCATCCTCGAGAAGACCAATCGCTCCATAGTAGCCTTCTTTGGAAAGGTACAGTGCGATTCGACCATCGGCAGATATGGCAAGATCCTTGATCTGCCAGTCCAGCTCGGCAAGAACGTTGCTACCGGCGATGATCATACTCGTTCTTGTTACGGTGTCATAGAAGGCAACATAGAGTACCTCTTCATGAATATCAAATGCAGTAATTGGACCTCTGGCAACCACCTGATCACGTTCTCCTCGAGAGATCTTCCAGATTTCCCTCGTCCACACTGTGGCGAAATTCGATGTTACGTTTCTCTCTGAAACAGCATCCCTCAAAGCGTAAATGTATCCGTAATCCTGCTTCACCATTGAAGATCCAAGGCGAGCGATCGGTGCTGTTGTGCCATCATCGAGCAGTTCGGTGAAGAAGGGATCTGCAAATCCCGCCCAGCTAGAAACCGCCCCTAGAGTGGCGCCAGAGAAGAAGATGCGGTCTTCGTGAACGTGTATATCGTAGATGAGACCATTTCTGGCGATGTGCGCTTCGGGCAGACTGGCAATCTCCTGGGCTCTTTCAGAGATGTGGTTTTTCCATTCTGCATAAAGGAGAGGTAAAGACTTGCCAAATGCCCGTCTTGGCGCCATGATAAGACCGACAACTGGCAGTGCGTGCGAGATAACCCTGTGATACTCCTTGACACTATCTATGCCATACGTTGATACCAGGTAATCATAGAAGCCCGCCATGTAATTGTAGTAAAGGGCCCCTCCCCTGTAGTCCCTTGGGGAGTAACTGAAAGGAGCCATATTCTGCGATAATGTTGGGAAACTCCCGCTGAGGTAGTTAGAAGTGTACAGGCCAGGCCCCCATATGGGGTTATTGATTCTTCCCTCGCTCTCATGCATCTGTGATTCAGCAAATATCGTCACCGCTTCAATAAATGGAGAAAACATCTGACTTGTAGGGACGTCGCCAAAGATCCAGGCAAATACTGCAGCTAACCCCGTGGAATACTTCGTATGCACTATGTGTGTAAACTCATGCACCAGCACCTGTCTATACCATGAAGATGCATTGAGCCTGGTTCCTGAATAACCGTCAGGTGGCCACACGAACAGCTTGATCGTGTTATGCTGTGCCGACTGTGCAAGACCGTTTGTAGATGTGCCATAATCTACAAGAACTATGTTAATTCTTCCCGGATCATAGCCAATATAATCGATTGCTTCCTGTCGGATTTCTTCAAACATTCTGCCCACGTAGATTGCAGTATCACGGTGTTTTTTGGGATAGTAGATGTCGGCATTAGGAAAGACAAGAACTCCTCTTGAGAAAGATACAACACATAACATCAAGACAAAGGCAACTATGGCTTTTCGCATCACTTCACTCCTTTCATCAACTGATCACTGCAGACAATTATACTTGATCTCTTTCGAGCTTTCGGGGCGAAGCGCGGCGACAAAGTGCTAATAGCATTTGCGCAGCTGATGGTCGATTCAGTTAGGAGAGAAGATACTGTCGCAAGACTAGGTGGGGAGGAATTCGTCATACTATGCCCCAATGTCTGTGCTGCAGATGCCTTTCAGTGTGCTGAGAGGATAAGAGAAGTGTTCAAAAACATGGAGATTATCAGCGGCCATCGGGTCTCGATCTCTGCGAGTTTCGGGGTTGCTGAATATCAACAGGGTGATACCGAAGACGATCTTCTCAGAAGGGCAGACAGGGCTCTCTACAAGGCAAAAGAAGGAGGAAGAGACAGGGTTGAGCAATACTGATTGCTGATCGGTTCATCGTGTTGTCTCTTTGTTGCCAAGAATACTGAAAGCCTTCATGAAACCAATTACTTCCTCCCTGTATCTATCACGGTTCTTCAGAAAGGACTCCGCATGACCGGCTTCTGGTGCCAAATAGACTTTCCGGGTCGTTCTCTGCTGTTCGGCCATCTCAAGACTCATCTCTGGAGGAATATACCTGTCCTCTTTGCCATGCACGAAAAGTATCGGGGTACTAACGCCTTTAAGGGCGTTTCTTGGGGAGGCTTCAGCGAAACGTAGTCCTGTTGATAACCTGGAGAAGAAGCCGGCAAGGTAAATCAAGGGAAAGGGAGGGAGTCTGTAGTCTATTTTCATACGCAACTTTAAGAGATCGGGAAGATCAGAAAACGGACAATCGGCTACACAGAAGCTTATGTCCTGGTCCATCACCAGGTACTGCAGGGCAACAGCTGCCCCCAAAGACTCGCCATGCAAACCGACAATTGCATCGTTCCCGAATCGATCTCTGATCCATTTCACGATAACCCCGAGATCATGCTTTTCATATTTCCCGAAAGTTGTGGTGCTGCCGCCGCTTTCGCCATGATTGCGATGATCAAATGCAATACCGGCAAAACCGAGTTCCCTGAACAGCATCATGTACTTGATGGAACCAAAGAGATTCCATGTAATACCGTGACAGAATACCACGATTCTTTTCGATTCTCCGTTTGGGAAGAAGTAACCTGAGAGGTCATAACCGAAGGGAGACTTCACAATAACCGGTTCTTTATGCAGGCTTTCGAATTCGCTCTTCTCAAACTCGTCACGCTCAATAACGAAGTTGTAACTGTAAGAACGGGAGTATTTCTTCGGTTTTGTGACAACCCTGCAGAAGTACATGCCCGCCAGTAATAAGAACGCTCCGATAGTTACCAGTACTGTTAGAAGGATCAAAAGACGACCTCCAGGAAGAAGTCTAAAGCCCGTGTTTCAATAATACAGCATTCTGCAGGCACATATCATTGATCGGATATGTATTTCAGGAAGATCCTTTCGAAGTTCACCTGTTCTTGTTCTATAGACTCTATGCGGGCTTCTGACTGTCTCACCCTCTCAACAAGCTCAAACAGCACCTCCTGGTTTGTCAAATCCACCGTGAAATCAACGAAACCATTCTCTTTCTGGATATCCCTGGGTTCAAGTGAAGCGAACAGACTCATTGTTGCTCCTGATACCTGTGTCAGTCTGATTCTGTAAGCCCTTGCCCTGAATAGCTTCATGAGCTTCTCTTTCTTCTCACAGACAACGATTCTCCCCTTGTTCATGATTGCAACTCTATCCGCAACGGCTTCAACGAGATTCATGTCATGTGTAGAGAGTAGAATGGTTCTTCCATGTTCGGAGACGATTTCTTTCATGAGACGACGCAATTCGATAGCAGAAGAAACGTCGAGTCCAAGAGTTGGTTCGTCCAGAAGCAGAACCTCAGCTTTTGTTGCCAGTGTGGTCGCAATTGCAGCTTTCTGCTGCATGCCTCTGGACAATTGCTGTACAAGATCATCTGATTTGTCCGTTATGCCAAATACCTCCAGTAATGCGATCGCATCCTTTCTGGTTATCTTCTCTCCCCTAATACCGCAGAAGTATATGATGTTTTCGACAGGGGTGAGCCTGTAGTAAAGGTTTCTGTTACCTTCGAGAACTGCGCTTATGTGATGAAGAGCCGTAGCCCTGTGCTTCACCACGTCTTCCCCCTTCACTGTGATCACTCCGCTGTCGGGTAAAAGGAGGCCGCATATTGCCTTGATTGTAGTGGTCTTTCCTGCACCGTTTGGACCGAGCAGCGCAAATATCTCACCTTCGTTTATATCCAGGCTTATACTGTCAACCGCAGTGAGTATTTCCCGGGTCTTTCTGCGTCTGTACGTTTTCACAAGGTTCTTTACTGAAAGAATACCCATGACAGAATTCCTCCTCAGTACTGTCCAAGCGCCCCTGTAACCATTGCGCGCTTCTCAAATGAACGGAATACAGTTATTCCTATGAATAAGTAGATAGCAGAAGCAGCCCACAGGTAGAGGTGCTCAGTCAAGGGATAGCTGAGAATGGTGTAATTCTCCAGCGCCATGAATCGCATCATATGAGCTGTTTGTGACATTGGAAGCAGTCTCAGGATGGGATTCGCCGTTACATCCAGCATAGTGAATGCCAAAGAGCCAAATGTCACAATCTGGATGAAGGAGGAGATCCTCTTGAATATGAGAGCAATACCGCCAAGTATCATCCCAACACCCAGGGCACTCATCACTCCCACGATCAGAAGGTACAGCAGGGTAATAAGATTGAAGTTCAAAGAGCGTCCTGTCGTGAATGCAACGAGATACATCAACCCGACAACCATCAGAAGATTTATGAGAAACTCACCAACTATCCTCGAAAACACCTGGAACTCAAATGGTATGGGAGACATGAAAACCTGCTCCAAAGTCCCTCTCTGTGCCTCTTCAATTATCCCAAAGCTCACGTTCTGAAAAGATAGGAGAAACATGAGCCACATGAAATAACCCACAATGACACCATCGATCGTATCCCCGAACTGTGGCGTTCCTCCTGCTACAGCCTGCAAGCCGAAGAAGATCAGGTAGAAGAAAATGACGATGGTCAATATTCCTGATAGCGAGTTGAAGAAGTATCTCTTGAATTCGATCAGGTTCTTCCAGATATTCACGAGCAACGCTCTGATCATTTTTTTCCACACTCCCTCAAAAACAATATATCAAACCTCAATATATCATAAGCCTGGAATAAAAGTCAAGTCATAAATCAATTTTTATGAAAATGATCACGAAAATATTTCAAAGACTGCTGATGGCCTTTCACAATTAGCTCCTGGACGACCCTGAAGTTGTGACTCGCCCTGTTTAAGGTGTGTAATATACTTGACTCAATGGATAGTTTCTCGAGGAGAAGATCAAAAGACGAACAGGAGATGATAAACGTGAGAAAAGTTCCTCTGCTGTTAATTGCCATACTGATAGTAACTTCCAGTTTGATGAGTGCAGTTTACGATATCCAGGCTGTTTTCAATCCTCAGAAAATGTCGATTGAAGGGTCGGTGAGGGTAACACTGGATGAAGTAGAACCGGTCTTTCTTCTCTGGCCAAATCTTTCCAGGAGTGACAATCCATTTCTGCACAGTCTTTTTGATACACACAGGACAGCTATTGATATTCTGGGTGTCCACGATGCAGAAGGTAATGAACTGCATTACAGGATAACGGATCATCCTTCAGAACTCCTTGGCAATATCGAGACAAGAAGAGATGCTGTCATGATTGTTGACACGCAAAGCAACGAGATCATAATCGACTTCATCACCCGTTTCTCTGAGAGTTTTGATGTGGAAGAGTCATCTGCTGGGGATTTCTTTGCCTGGAGATTCTGCTGGTATCCTGTGCACACATCATATCTTGACGGGCTTGCACTAACTGCACATGAGTGGACTTTGAGCATCGACCTTCCAGAAAAGTGGAAAGCAGTGGTGGGAGGAAGTGTTCAAGATGATGATCGCTGGAGCTCTGAAGGGAAGTCATTTTCTTCTCCCCTGGTCTTGCTCAGAGAAGATCGATTCAGCACCTTCAGCACATCTGGCAGGTCATCAGATATCGAGATTCACCACCGCAAGGGTCAGGAGAAGGTTGCTGCTGCCATGGCGGCACATGCCACAAATGTCCTGAACTTCTTCAGCAGTATTCTTGGACCTCTTTCTCACGAGACGGTGAGGATTGTTCAAAATCCCTATCCGGGGATCTACGGTCTTGCTGGAGATGGTCTCCTGATAATTGGTGACGGCCTTTTCACTACATCTGATCTGTGGGTGCCTGGACTGCTGGATCCGCTTTCGTTCTACCTTGTCGCACATGAAGTTGCTCATCTCTGGTTTGGTATCGGTGTGGGGGTCGACTTTCTGAGAGACGATTTTCTCAGTGAAGGTATAGCGGAGTATCTTGCTCACATTGCCCTGCTCGAACTCTACGGGGAAGATATGTTCCTGAACTGGCGTGCTCCCGACATCATGGTTGCATTCATAGAATCTCTGGGGGTTCCTGGGACTTTCAGAGAAGCAGATCAGTACAATATTTTGGATCTCAGTTACGCAGGTGTAGCTGCGGCCGTAGATTCTACCTCAGAGGAGATTCCAGCGAATTTCAAACAGCATATCCACTATACGAAGGCAAAGAGAGCTTTTCTGATGCTTGAAGACCTGATATCCAGGGAGACTCTTGTGGGTGTCCTGAAGGACCTGCATTCTGAAAGACAGAAGAGTCGTATTTCAGGTGAAGACCTGTACAGGTTACTCCATGAATATGCTGATGAACATGTAATTGACGATCTGTTCAGAAATCCTGAAGAATTCGATGCCTCTGTTTACACTGACGATGGGAGCATAGTTGTCGATCTTGGGGGAAGGACCGTTCCCGTGAGGGTAACCGTTGAAGACACAGATTCGACAACTTCATTTGTTGTGACTGAGACCACAGTCTTACCGAGGGATGGAGTGAGAAGGGTTACGGTTGATCCTGACTGGCACAGCTTCGATTTCAACAGGCACAATAACCACTGGCCAAGGCTTTTCAGGATAGCTGGCGATGATGAGGTTAGCAAGTTCGATGCTTACACACTTGGTCTTGAAGCGGGAGTTGGTTTTGGAGAAGGTATGGCGTATGCTGATGGACTCGTCTACGTGGCGCAGTTCCCTTACTGGAATCTTGGACTTACAAGCAGACAGTATTTCTTCAGTGAAGAAGGAAGTTTCGTGAATTCCTACGGAATCATGGCAAGATATGCCCCTACCAGTTACCTGGACGTCGCTTTGCGTCTTGATTCAGTCTCCGGATTGGAAGCAGATCTCTCTTTGTGGTTTCCTGAATCTCTTGACATCGGACTCTCTTCACAACTGTATGCCCCACGAAAAGGGCTCTATATTCTCGGGGTATTGCGTGATCTCGACAGTTATCTTGTTCTTGGAGGGATCCGTTTCGATAATCTTCTGAGAAGAGGAATGTACCTGGCTGCTGAATATGGTTATCTTAGAGACAATGATCTTCGCGCTCACCTTGTGGGAGCGATGGGGGCTTATTTTCCTGATACAGACTGGAGCTTTACTCCCCATATATCGGGGATCCACCTTATGGAGATCTACTCATCGGGTACACAAAGCATTACTGACAGTTATCTTCGGGCCATCTACCCTCTAACGATCAATTCTTCCAACGAAAACTGGAGGACCTCGTACTTAACCGATGTATCCGTGGGCTTCTCATATATGTCATACTTGAGTAGAAGATTCAATCTTTTCAACCTGATCTCTTTTGGAGGGATGGGAATCTCGATAGAAGCCAATTATATCGGTGCGAGTAATATGAGTGCCATTGGCGCAGTGATCACCCTGGTACCGAGATTCTATATTGTTACCGACGCACCGATTTCAGCTGGAGTGATGATAGGAGTCTATTCACTTCTGGGAGAGAAGAGGATGGCCTTGAGTCTGGACTTTGGCATGTCATTCGGATCATCAATCTTCTTTGGTGTCAGGTAGTATCAACTGAAAAGCGATTTGACAGGGATTCTGGGAGGCGAGCTGCATGTTTCTATCACAAGGCGGTAGAAGAAGGGGAACCTTTCGAATAAGAGGCGGCCCTATGGCTATTTTCGGATACATTCTGATTGTCCTGGGAGGGTTGCTGACTTTACTGGGCTTTTCGAGTTTCTTTGCGTCGTTCTTTTATGGATATTTTCCCTCGTACTTCTGGTTGGTGTTCATAGGTCCGTTGGTGTCGAGTTTCGGAAGGCAGATAGTCAGAACCGCGCAGACCAGGGAGGCCAGAGGGGGACTCAGGAAGTCCATAGAAGAGGAAGCACGAGAAGCCGAAGAAGCCGCCAGGGTCAAGCAGGAAAGAGCTTACAAGAGGATAGAGATGGTCAGGTGTCACGAATGTGATTATGAGAACCCTTCCGGGTCTTCAAAGTGTTCGAACTGCAACGCTTCATTCTACGGAAAGAAGAGATGTCCATTATGCTACAAACTCAACGATCAGGACAAGAAGTTCTGCAGTAACTGTGGCCATAACTTCGACCTGGACATATAGATCATACCAAAGAAAAGGGCACCCGCATGGGTGCCCTGTTTATGGTTTGAGAATCACTCGCTAACGATAACTTTCGTAGCCTGAGGACCCTTCGGGCCTTCTTCAACTTCGAATTCGACTCTCTGTCCTTCGCTCAGTGTCTTAAATCCATCCATATCAATGGCGGAAAAGTGAACGAAGATGTCGCCTCCATCATCCTTCGTGATGAAACCATAACCCTTGTTTCCGTTGAACCACTTAACTGTTCCTTTCATGCAAAAAAGCCTCCTAAGATCTTCCTGCACCACTTGCAGGTAAAACATTGTCCATAAGGACAGTATGATTATACAGAAGCAGTCTTCCTATGTCAACTGTTGTTAACTCCCCGTGCATTCAACTAATGGTTGTTTTCCGCGGTCCCTGCAACAAAACTCCTGTAATCGTCCAGAGACTCATATCCTCTGGCTTTCAGTAGCTGTTCCAGACACGCAGGAATCTCCATCAACATCTCCGGGTCTATTGCGCTGATCAGCCCAAAACTCACCAGGTCAGCTCCCGATGACATGTATTCAAGGATGTCTTCTGCAGTTGACGCCCCTCCTGATGCTATGATCGGTTTGCTGGTTATCTGTCGCGCCAGATGGATCTTTCTGAGGATAAGGGGCTTGAGAGCGGGGCTGGTGTATGCTCCATCTACTTTTTTCAAGAAAGGTCTTCCCGTGTCCATATCGAAACGAGCACCGTGAAAGGCGTTGAACAATGTGAATCCATCTGCCCCTGAGTCTTCACAGCGTTTGATGAAGAGTTCCATCGGCGAGGAATCTGGCGAGAGCTTCACTGTAACCGGTCTTGTTCTGAAACACTCTTTGACCGTCGCTACTACAGCAGCTGCATACTCTGGATCTGTTACAGGATCAGTCTTTCCGGTCTCTACATTTGGACATGAGAGATTGAGTTCAAGTATATCAAAGTCCGCTACAGTGTTGAGAATTGAAGACATATAGCTATAATCCTCGAGGCAAAAACCTGCAATAGATACTATGATTCGTGTATTCCATTCTCTTGATTGTGGTAAGACACGCGAAAGGAAGGCTTCTATTCCGGGGTTCTGGAGACCTATTGATGCAATCATGCCGTATCCACAGTCTACAATTCTCGGAGGAGGGTTTCCTTTGCGTTCTTCTCTTGTAACTGATTTGAAAGTGAAAGCTCCAATACGGCTCATATCAATCATTTCTGCCATTTCTGAGCCAAAGCCCGCTGGTCCAGAAGACACTACAGCAGGGTTGGAGAACTCCATGCCGAAGGCTATCGCTGTCAGGTCAGCCAATCCCAGTCCACCTCTCTTGCGTCGAACAAAGGACCGTCTTTGCAGACAAACTTGATCTCTCCGTTCCTGGTCTTCACAGGACAGCCCAGGCACATACCGGTTCCGCAAGCCATTCGTGACTCCAGGGAAACGTATACGGGTGTCGGACGATCTGCCCGGGAAAGTGTTCTCAACATTCTGGAGGGGCCGCATGAAATAACCGGTCCATCAGTATTTGCTCGTAGGAATAGATCGGTCACCAGTTCATCGCCATAGCAGGTGTCCATGTTCTGGAACAATCTAAGAAAAGCGAGTTCTTCTTCTGTTTCTGTTCCAAGGAAAAACGAGGAATACTCATGTATTGTTGCATAATAGTGAAGAGGCGCAAAGCCGCAACCTCCGGCGACCAGTACGGGATGATTTAGAACCGGGAAAGGTCTCCCAAGTGGACCACGCAACTCCAAAGTGTCGCCAGGTTTAAGTTTAGTCAATCGTGATGTCTGAAGCCCACGCTTCTTCACAAGAAAGGTAGTGAGTCCTTTCTCCGGCTCTTCAAGGAAGACAGAATAAGGTCTTGGAACGACCGGGAAATCACCGATCCTTATCATATAAAACTGGCCGGGCGAAGAACCGCAAGCGTGCCTTACGCTGATCAACGCAAGGGTTGACCTGTCGGATTTTGACACAGATTCTACCAGTACGTTTTTCATAGTTTATCAGGGGCTACTTCGAGAAACGTTTTCGAATACTGTATAGCTGGTCAAGGAGGGCTCTGACCTCAGGCATATGCTTAAGGAAACTCGTGATCTGATCACATGGATAATCGTCACAATCAGAACAGATCTCGGTACCTTTTGTCTCGTTGCAGGCTTTAATGTGACATTCACTGCAGTATCTGACATTCACGTTTGACTTGCATCCAAGGCAGGTAAGCTCTTCGGGTTTCATGTTGGTACCCAGTTGTTCGTTCCATCTCTTAGCAGTTTTTGCTTTGAGAGCAGTGTCTTTGTTCACGGTAGCTTTGTAAGCATCACATTCACCACAATCAGTTCCACAATAACCCCTGAGACTACTCACTGAATTCACCTCACCTTGTGATCGTGCAGAAACCTTTGAAATGGACAGTCAACGTCCCACGAACTGTGGACTGCCAGGGACGAAATCAGTTATAAAAGACTGTCATTATGACGATTTTCTTCCCGGCCACTTTGGCAATCACTGTCAGTTCACCATCCGTCACCCTGATGCGCCCGCCGGACTGCACAAAGCCCTTTGAGCAAGAGTCTTTCAGAAGCTCCTCTACTCTTTCCTGGCTCACGTCTCGCTCCTCCATGCGTTGAACGGCATGAACTGAGTACTCAAAGACCGTATCATCTGCTGGAGCATCTGCAGGTCGATCACTCTGGCGTGACTTAACGATCAGAGCCGTTAGGAAAGTTGCAAGGACGATGGCTATCAGAAACCACACAAAGACCCGACCTCCGGTAGAATATAGATATGATGAACCTCTTTTCTCTGGTCAAGTGGCGATCAAAAGAAGGATCAAGGATCATCAACAAGTTCGGTAGGAGAGGACTTGTTCTTTTTATCGCTGTTGTATTCCTGGTAGCCCTTCTGGCACTCCCTCTAATAGTATACATCAATAACTACTTCATGCCAGGCTTTGAGCAGCTTGCTGATCTTGGTGAACAGCTCAAGGAAGTCAGTCAGATCGATATCACTCAGGTTGTACTATCTCTCTTGAGTGCGATCGTCTTTGTCATTCTTCTGGGAAGCGATCTTCCTGTAACGATCTCCAATCTTTTTTTCTCGGACCGCGTTACCTTTCTCCGAATGGTTCCACTGAGACCTTCGACCATATTCAAGGCTCAGTTCCTTGAAGTATTCATCGCAGGAGGCTTTCCCATTTTGCTGTTCGTGCCCATCTTTCTGGCAGCATTGAGGGGTCTCGGAATGTCTGGTGCTGGACTTGTTCTCGCGGCGCTTCAGTTGATGGCCTTTGTCATAATAACCCTGTGCTGGGCTGTCATTCTTTCATTTGCGCTGGTATATGTTCTGAAAGGGCGAATGTTGAAGTTCCTTTCTGTAGTTATGACCATTGTAACTGTCTTCGCTTTTGTGATGGTGCTGAGACTGATGGATTTCTCTGCAATCGATCTCGCCGAACCAACCAGAACTGTTGAGAGATTCACGGGACTGCAGGCCACTCTGACACATCCTCTCATGCCCTGGTCGTTGTTTGTCCGGAGTGTGATTCAGCGAGGAGAGAGTCTGCTGTTCTTCTGTTTTCAACTGGTTGGGATGGTTCTTGTACTAGAGTTCCTTGGTCGCAAGGTTTACTCGTCAGTGCTGGACAAGACCTGTTCCATGGGTAGCGGGGCTAACACCATCAGGTCTATGCGAAGAGTCTCCCTGGGGCGCTTTCCTGCTCAGTTCTTCAAGGATTATCTGGTTCTGTTGAGAGAACCAAAGCTAACATTTGCGGTCCTGTACCCGCTGCTCTTCACACCTGTTGTGGTATCTGTGAATCCAGGCCTGTTGACGGGAATGGGAACACTGCAACTCCTTGCACTGGTGGTCTTCCTCATCTGCAATTACACAACTGTAGCATCGATGGCTCTATTTGCCTTCGAAAGGCAGATGGGATATTATTCCAGGACGTTGCCCGTGTCTGCAAGCAGCATGGTCACATCAAAAGTCATTGTTGTGACATCACTGTTTTATCTCCTGACATTTACCATAATGCGGTATCTTGCATGGCGAACCGCCGTCGAAGACGTTTTTCTGAATTACTTCTCTCTCTTTATGCTACCCACTCTGTTTTCGCTCTCCTTTATCGGGGGGTTGCTGCAAAGGTACTTCGGAACTGGTGAGATCAGAAATGTCTTCAAGTCGGTAACGCTAGCAGGAGCACTGGTTTCCTTTCTCGTGAGCACGTTGCTCCCGGTGTTTTCCACCCTCACCCTGTCGCTGTTTCTTGTCAGCTCTCTTGATGCGCTTCTCAGCATCCTGAGCATTCCTGTAACCTCGTTCTATCTTCATTTGTTTGGGCTGGTTATCCCCTGTGTTCTGTGGGGTGCAACTGTCGTGTGGGGGTATCTTGCACTGTGCTATAATGACGTTTGAGAGCGATTTGGAGGGATATAATTGAGATTCGATGAGGTTAAGCTTCTTGGTAAGTACGTAATGGCCGCAGAAGAGGTTCCACTTATCTGGGGGCATTTTGGAGTTGGCAAGACGGACCTGGCAAAGGAGATTGCACAGCAGACTGGGCGGGAGCTTATCATACTTGTCATTTCCCAGATGGAGCCCGGGGACCTGATCGGACTCCCCGCAAGGGATGCGGACAAGACTGTGTTTCTTAGACCAGACTGGTGGCCAGAAGATGGAAACGTAATACTGATGATTGATGAAGTTAACAGGGCACACAGATCAATCAGAAACGCTATAATGCAGCTTCTCATTGAAAGACGTATTCACAACCATGTATTGCCCGAAGGTAGCTGGATTCTGGCAGCAGCAAATCCTCCTGACGAGGAATATGACCAGGTAGAGCTGATAACCGACCCTGCTTTTATGTCCAGGTTCTTTCACCTTGAAATCACACCCAGCATAAAGGAATGGACAGCCTGGGCAAAATCAGTTGGCGTACCGGATGAAGTTGCGGATTTTGTCAACGAATATCCTGAGTTCTTGAGCAGGGACACAGTTGTTTCTATGCGGCTTGATATAAGACCCAGCCCGAGGAGCTGGTATAAGCTCGGAAGGGTAATGAAGCAGATGTCCAGGCAGGAGATAGAGCAGTTTGGGTACGTACTCAGTGCTGGAATGGTCGGTCCGGAGGCTGCCCGGACTTTCATGAGCAGAATCAAAGGGGAAATGGAGCTTCCGGGTTCAGAGGAGATCCTGTTTGATCTTAGTGATGGAATGAAGCAAAGGATAAAGGATTACGATATTTCTTCTGCCAGCGCCATTGTCCTGAGACTCACGAAACACCTGTCAGAGCTTTCAGAGACTGATATCGATCGCTATCTGGACAATCTTCAGACTATCACGACCAATCTTCTTGAACTCAGCAAACTGATCCCCAAGGATTCTTTCTTTGGGATAATAAGGCATATCGCGCACCAGGTCCAGCAGGAGAAGGGACTCAAGCGTGCTTTCTATGACAAGCTGCTTGAAGAACTTGCCATGGATCGCAACGTTCTGAGATTTCTTGAAAGACAGGAGAAGAAAGTTGAAAGGCAATGATTACGTTGAAAGAGCGATAATTGAGCTGGGTAAAGAAAGTGCCTTCTACAACTACCTGTTCCTTTTCATTGAACGAATCAGAACCCTTTCAATAAGAACCGTTCAGCTCAAGGTATCCGGTTCGGGGAAACTCCAGTTGCTCTTCAATCCAGAGACCCTGGCAAATAAGCCAGTGGGGCTTGTTGTTGCACTGCTCAAGCATGAGTGTCTTCACATTGTTAATTCACACATTCTCATACAGGTGAAGAACAAACGCGAGAAGGTACTGTGGGACCTTTGCATGGATGCCGCAGTGAACCAGTACATAAGAGAACTGGATGCTTTCTCATACCCGCTGGACAAACTCCTGATGGAGGGTTGTGCGACAGACAATGAACTGATGTTTGTTTCCCCCCCGGGGTTCATGCCCGCGGAGACTGCCGAGGCATATCATGATTGGGCAGTTGACTTCATGAAGAACAACAAGACAATCGACCTCGAGATAATCGATAAGCAAATGAACAAAGCAGATTCACACGAGGAATTTGGCAAGTACGAACTCCCCAAAGAATTCGTTGAAGATCTGCTCAAACAGGTTGTTTCCGAGACATATGAGAAATCGAAAGGAGATGTCCCCTCCTCTATAGAGCACGTTGTATCAATGGCTCTGGATCGTCCGGTACTTGATTGGAGAACAATAATCAGAAGATTTTTCGGTGCATCTGTATATGTTGGTCGTTACAGAACGCCTCTCAGACCAAACCGGAGGTACGATGACCAGCCTGGGTGGATGAATGATTATGCAGCCAAACTTGCAATAATAGTTGATACAAGCGGCAGCATCATTGACGAGGAGTTCGAAGCTTTCTTCAGCGAAATAGATGTGCTTACGAAACTTACAGACTCCAGAATGTGGCTCATCCAGGTTGATGAAGCGGTCCAATCTGTGATGAAGTACGGTAAAGGCATGTGGAGAGATCTAAAACTCATAGGAAGAGGGGAGACAGATCTCCAGCCAGCAGTAGATTATGCACAGGAGAATCTTCGCCCGGAAGGGATACTGATATTCACAGATGGCTACGCCGATATCCCAGTTGTCAAAAGGAAGGTACTGTTTGTACTGTCTGACAAGGGAAACAAAGACTTCATGGACGAAGTGACAAGGATATATGGGAAGTCCTCCTGCACTGTCCTCAGAAAGGAAACCGCGGTTTCGCGGTAGGAATGGTCGAAAAGGAGAATCAAACAAACTGTCTCTACGAAGGGCCTCCTGTACTTAAGGATGCTCTGGAATCCCTTTATTCCAGCATTACATCTGAGAGTTCGGAGATCGTTGAATCTCTGGCTGAGCGCAGAGAGCTTCTGGAGACTACGAGGGGACACTTTGGTGCGGTAATAACACACGATGAAGGCGACAAAGCCCCCAAGCTCTCACTCATGGTTGACATGGAAGGACGAAGTTTCGTGGGTGTTTCCTCGTCTTCACCACTTGAAATGGCAAGCGGACTATATCGTATTAATGCAGGTGGTGTAAGCAGCAGACTCGAAGAATTCTATGAAGACTTGTTTCCGGCAGCAAAGAGCATTAAATCGACCGCGGTGATAATCCAGGAACCTATGAGAATGTACTTCATTGCTTACTGCGGAAATGAAAGACTGCTCAGAAGGGAGAGATTGAAGGAGACACTTTCGGGTAAAGGTTACTTTCAGATGGCTTCAGGTATTACAGACCGTCTCTTTAGTATGTACGTGAAGATGTTCAGAAAGTGGGTTGAATCAGGCAGGGGAGACATCTTCGTGTTTCCTGTCCAGGAGAGAATCAAACTCGCATTTGGGTTACCTCCTCTTTCGACCAGGGTTGAGATATCTGTGATTACTGAGCTATCGAGGTATTTCCGGAGCGAACTGCTGGAAAGGCGCAGCAGCCTCAGATCCTCAGGAACAACGCCTGATATGAACCTTTCCCGGCCTGCCACCCTGGTCATTGAAAGAGACCTGGTCGGTTCGGAAGAAATGCTTGAACGGCTGGGAGATATCTACGATTTCTACGTAGAGGCTGTGGAGCGGTCAATCCAGGCCATGAAAGAGTTTTTTGACTCAACAGGGTTTGAGTGGTGATCCCGACGCGACCTGTCAAAAAGAGGAGCAATCTCAAGATGCTCCTCCTGTGGTTTCTTGACTCTCTTGATTAGAGGTGGGTTAAACGGCTTTCTTCTTCAATTTCAAAACGACCATGGTAAGCCTGTCAGGAACCTTCACCATGTGAGGGCATCCAGCAGGGATGAAGACAATGGTTCCTTCCTTCAGATCGTGTTCTTTGACTCCCTTGAGCTGGCCACGCCGCTTTTCACCTTCACCAGTGTCTTCGGCTCCATGCATGGAATCAGCTTCAAGGAGCACACCTTCACCAGATGTGACAATGTAGATATCGTGCCAGAACTCATGTGATTCCGTATCTGATTCCTGTTTTTCCATGACGCCGGTCTTCACCATAACGCTTTCAACATCTGTGGTGAGCAGTTCTCTTGGGGGAGAATATATGTCTCTAAGAACTTTCAGGTCCATTGACAGCCCTCCTTCTTGCCAGTCTCTTTATGATTTTCACCAGCACGGGGCCAAAAAGCGTGAGAGCAATAAGAATGAACAATGTGAGAGATATTGGTCTCTGGAAGAATGGGACCATACTTCCATTTGTCTTCATAAGCCCTACACGCAAGTTGTCCTCAATCATCGGTCCCAAAATAACACCTAGAATCATTGGTGCGAGCGGGACACGAATCTTCTCAAGAAGATAACCAACGATGCCGAACGCAAGCATTATGTATACATCAAAGAAGCTATTTCTGATCGCGAATGATCCGATCATCGAGAATATCACAACGGCAGTAAGAACTATGCTCGTCTTCAGTTTTAAGAGCTGCGAATAAACCTTGATTCCGAGAAAACCCACCAGTATCAACAAGAATTGTGCAACGATTGCAACCGTGAAAATACCCGTCACCAGTTCAGCGCTCTCCTGGAAGATCAGCGGACCTGGTCTCAGACCATACATGAGCATCGCACCAAGCACAATCGCTGTGATTGTATCACCTGGAACGCCAAATACCAGGGCAGGGATCCATGTTCCTCCTAAAGCAGCATTGTTCGCACTTGTTGGAGCAACGACACCTTCAGTAGATCCTGTTCCGAACTCGTCAGAGTTTCTTGAGGTGCGTTTGGCCACACCGTAAGCTACCCACGCTGCAATATCTGCACCAGCTCCAGGCAAAGCTCCTGTAAAAGTACCTATGAAAGCGGATTTCACCAGTGTCCACTTGTGTTTCCAGATGATAGGCAATGCCTTCCAGATGCTTATCTTGACTTTCTCATTGATCGTAGGAGTTCCCAGCGCCTTGGATCCACGTTGAACTCTCTTCAACACTTCAGAAAGCCCAAAAAGCCCTATCATCGCTGGTATAAAGCCTATTCCACCCATCAGTTCAGGATTTCCAAAAGCAAACCTCGGGTAACCGGTGGTGATATCTATCCCAACAGTTGATATAAGTAGTCCAAGGGTGGCAGAGATCATACCATTTATGAGATTTCCCCTGCTCATTATCACGCACATGCTCAGGCCAAAGAGCCCAAGCCAGAAGTACTCAAAGTTAGTGAACCTCAAAGCAAAGTTGGCCAGTGGAGGAGCAACAAGAATCAGCAAGACGATCCCGATAAGGCCCCCGATGACCGAACACATAAGGTCAAGCGTGAGTGCCAGACCACCCTTTCCCTTCTTGGTCAACTCAAAGCCATCAAGTATAGCGGCTCCAGATGCAGGAGTCCCGGGAATGCGAAGAAAAGTGGCAGGGATATCACCTGCGAATATCGCGGTAAACGATACCCCGATAACCATTGCCAGTCCTGCGATAGGCTCCATATAGTAGGTAATCGGGATGATAAGGGCAACGGCCATAGTCGCAGTGAGTCCCGGAACGCCCCCCACAAAAATACCAAAGCCCATTGCAATAAGCAAAGGGAACAATACTGATGGGTGAAAAATCTGCAGTACAGCATCCAAAGCAATCACCTCAAGAAGTCCAGAATAGCGAACCTTCAGGCAGCGGGATTCTGAAGGCGGTACCGAATATCAGGACGATTACTACAACAAGGATCACCGAATAGATAAGGGCTCGCCACCAGCGGACATTCAACATCATCATTAGCAGGGAAGAGAACGCGACTGTCGTCAGGTTGAAACCGGTGATATCTACCATGATTATGTACAAGAATGTTCCAACGGTAACTGCCAGGATATTCAGGAATCCACGTTTCGTAACCGTGTCTTCCAAAGGAGTTTTCTGAGGCGGCTCAGCCTTCCTACGCCTGATGATCTCCTTTACGATGGCAAGAACGATGACATATATCCCTGCAGCCAATATCACCATGGACAGGATATTCGGGAAGAATTTCGGTCCCGGAAGCTCCTGGCCACGAATTCTGAAGGCGGGAAACCCCGCCGTAATTGAAAAAACGATTATCGACGTTACTATCAGGGAACTACCATAGATAATATTCTTGATCAATCAAATCCCCACCTCTTAAAAACCTACACCGTATCTTCAGTAACACAAGAATAACCCCCGATGCACACTCGCATCGGGGGTTCAGTGCGATTACTGCAGGTATCCTCCCAGGTCAAGAACGTCTTTCCAAGTTGCATCCTGTTCTCTTGCAAATTCGAAGAACTCCTGGGAATCCCTTACTCTGACGCCAAATCCATTTCTGGCCATGAAATCAAGGTACTTCTCTGAACTGGCTATCTTGATTACGGCTTCCTCAAGAATTGCCTTGATGTTATCGGGTGTGTTGTTTGGAACGGCAAAGCCTCTCCATGTTCCAGAAGACCAGTCAATTCCCATTTCCTTAAGAGTTGGTACGTCCGGGAAGTTTGGATCTCTTTCGTCAGCCATTACAGCCAGTGCTCTCAGCTGTCCAGCATGAAGCTGTGAAGCTGCCTCAGGCAGACTGCAGGTGATGACATCAACGTGACCACCGAGGAGTTCAACGATTGAAGGAGCTGCACCGGTTGTTGGAATCCAGGTAACGTAATCCACGGGAATTCCAACAGCGTCAAGCATTCCGATTCTTGAAAGGTCCCAGATTGATGCAACGCTCGATCCTGAGAACATGAGTTTCCCTGGATTCATTGCAATGTCAATCAGCAGTTCTGTTACGCTGTTCCATGGGGCATCTGCTTTGACAATGACTCCTGCGGCGTCTTCGTTGATCTGGGCAATGTAGTCGAAGTTTTCATAAGTCAGGGGTGTCAGACCTAACCAGTGCATGTTAGCAATTTCGAGTGTGACAAGAGTGATCGTATATCCGTCTGCACGGGCATATGCTCCAGCGCCATGACCTACTGCACCACCGCCACCGGTTTGATTGACCACTGTGAAGGGCTGTCCCAACTCACGGCTCAGCTCATCTGCAAAGAACCTGGCAACCCTGTCAGTTCCTCCACCTGCTCCCCACGGGCAAACAACTGTCACTGCTTTCGTGGGATAGGCCAGCATAAACACTGAAAACAACACTGTTACTAGCAACAACAAAATCAGCTTTCTCAACTCACACACCTCCTATTAGGGTCCTTCATTCTTCTGTTCCTTCAGTAA
>Ga0334892_1001285_pt1 | contig 22218 bp, 16 predicted proteins | sample GraSluR3_MG_4_FD_207213 | JGI IMG/M metagenome (GOLD analysis project Ga0334892, IMG submission 207213) | Sludge microbial communities from methane-producing bioreactor in Wageningen University, Netherlands - Granular Sludge_15_04-R3 | ecosystem: Engineered > Bioreactor > Anaerobic >...
TCGCGGATTTGCTTATGCGCTGGCGCATGTCAGGGGAGGCAGTGAGATGGGCAGGCAGTGGTATGAAGACGGCAAGCTGTTAAACAAGATCAACACCTTCACTGATTTTAACGATTGTGCCCAATATCTGGTCGATAATAATTATACTGACACTGACAGGCTTTTTGCCATGGGTGGCAGTGCAGGAGGCCTGCTTATGGGTGCAATTGTAAATATGAGGCCCGACCTTTACAGAGGAGTAGTGGCTGCAGTACCGTTTGTCGATGTTGTGACAACGATGCTCGATCCTACCATCCCGCTTACCACATTTGAATGGGATGAGTGGGGAGATCCAAGGGAAAAGGAGTACTATGACTATATGTTGTCCTATTCTCCTTATGATCAGGTGAGAGCAATGGATTATCCCAACCTTCTTGTAACGACAGGATTCTGGGACTCACAGGTTCAGTACTGGGAGCCGGCGAAGTGGGTTGCGAAACTACGTGAATTCAAGACCGACAATAACATATTGATTATGGACTGCAATATGAAGACAGGACATGGTGGAGCCTCGGGTCGTTTTGAACGGCTAAGGTCAACAGCGCTTCAGTATGCATTCATACTTGATCTTGCCGGCATAAAAAATTAGCTGTCTGTCAGAGATAGCCAGAAAAAAATATAGCGGGGGTGTTTTAGTCCCCCGCTATTTTTTTTTCCGGCAGCAGATATCTCTGCAAATTTCTCTATCTTCTGTCCTGTTGTGTCTGTTCCGCCATCGGCTTCCTTGGAAATTTACCGTCCATCATGGCAGCGTTGTAAGCCATGGTGGCCACAACTACCGCGTTGTGCATCAGATCTTCCATAATAAGGCGCTCATACGTATCCATAATGGTATGGTAACCCCGGCTGTATTCAATGGGATCCTGTATGAACTGGAACCCCGGCAGCCCCATTCTGTCGAATGTAACATGGTCTGTTGAACCGGTATTTCTGAGTGTTATGGTTGAACAACCCATCTCGGCAAAAGGCTTGAACCACTCCTCAAACAAAGGTATTGCTTCTTCATTGCCCTGAAGATAAATACCCCTGAACTTGCCTGTTCCGTTATCCATATTAAAGTAGACCTGGTATTTTTCAAAGCCGTCGAGTTTCTCACCTGATTCAGGTGACATCAGGTACTTTTCAGAATACCCCCTTGATCCGTGCAATCCCTGTTCCTCACCACCCCAGAGGGCAACCCTGATTGTCCTTCTCGGTTTAATGCCTAATTCGTTAAGTATCCTGAGAGCTTCCATCATTACTATGCCTCCCGAGGCATTGTCAGCTGCACCTGTTGAACCGTGCCATGCATCATAGTGTCCTCCCAGAAGTACTATTTCGTCCTTGAGTTTTGGATCGGTTCCGGGAATTTCCCCCATTACATTATATACCTTATTGGTATTGTTGAATTTGTTCTCTATCTCTATTTCCATTTCAACCGGAACATTATGGGCAAGCATCCTCTCCATCCTTCCGAAAGCTTCAACGGGCAGATTGACCTGACATATCGGTTCCGGATCACCCATAGTATAGCTTGCTCCGCTGGAACGGGGTACGTTAAAGCTTCCTGAGTTATTTAGAATAACACCAACACCTTCATTTACAAGAAATTCAGTTATCTGACGACGCAGGCTCATCTGTGCCATCCTGTCACCGGCCTGCTGCTGGTCCGGCTGAGGTGGTCTTCTTTGTGCCTGCTCACCTCTTGGTGCAGGCGGGTTCGCCATATTCTGCAATTCCTCATCGGTGTACCTTCTCGCCAGAGGATTGAAATTAACCCTGTATTGAGCACCTGAAGGAAGCATAACAATCTTGCCTTTAAGCTTACCGCGGTATTTTGCGAAATCCTCTTCTGACTTAATATCAACGAGTATAACCTCATCCTTGATAACGCCTTTTGTGCTGCCGGTCCATGCTATGGGATTTGCTGTAAATGGTGCATAGTATGGACTGGTCATTGCAACATATGTTTTGAGATTGTCCCAGCCACCCCTTGAAAAATCTCTGACCTCCTCTATTATGACATTTTTAAACCCATACTCCTCCATTTTCTTTTTGGCTACATCATTGCCCCTGTCAAGGCCTGCTGATGCTGTGAGCCTTGGTCCCGCATAATCGGTAAGCCAGAAGCTGAGTTCTTCTATCTCAGAGTTGTTTAAACCTTCATTTTTAATTTTTTCGACTATTGACGGATCAGGCTTGTATATTTGCGCCTGAAGTAGAACAGAAAGCGATAGTAAAAGCAGAATTAATGTGCTGATTTTCTTGACTCTCATAACTTTTGGTTTTAGTTTGTAATCATAGGTTAAAATGTAAAAGTAACGATATGACTGATTACATGGTTTTTACAAGGCTGTGATTTAACATTAATTAACTGTAAATTTGTTGGCTTCTAGAATATTGAATATGGTTTTTCCTGACGGCTTTGAAAATAAGGTAGGTTTCGACAGAATCAAGGGACTGCTTAGTACCTATTGCAGTGGTATAACAGGTCGTGAACTGGTTGACAGCCTCTCTTTCTCTGATACATTTACCGAAATAAGCAGTCTTGTTGAGCAGACCTGGGAAATGCAGCTGTTATTGTCTTCGACTGATCCGGTTTATGTCGACAATGAATGGGATGTCAGGGAATTGCTGAGCAAGATCAGGGTCGAGGGGGCTTACGCAACTGAAGAGGAACTCTTCAACTTCAAACGTCATTATGATTCACTCAGGTCTCTCCTGGCGTATTTCAGAAAGTCTGACCAGAACATATGTCTGCAACTGAAAAGGGTTGCTGCCGGTGTTAAATATTATCCTGCTGTTGCTGATCAGATTGACCGCATACTTGACCGTAACGGAATAATAAGGGACTCAGCTTCTCAGAAGCTTAAGGAAATAAGGTCAGAAATCAGGAACCTCTCTTCACAGGTAACGCGTAAATTGCAGTCAGTGCTTAGGAACTCAAGGCTTGAAGGCATTGTTGATCCTGATGCATCTGTTTCAATCAGGAACGGCAGGTGCGTAATACCTGTCAACGTGTATAATAAGAGAAAGATCGCCGGTCTCATCCACGATCAGTCGGCGACGGGCAAGACGGTGTACATTGAACCTGCCGAAGTTGTCGAAATAAATAATGATATTATAGACCTTGAGCATGAGGAGAAGAGAGAGATTGTCAGAATACTTACAGCTGTTTCCGATAAACTAAGACCATACATTGACGATTTACTGATTTCTGCGCTCTATCTTGGTAACATGGATTTTGTAAGGGCCAAGGCCAGCCTGGGAAACAGGCTCGGATCGGTAAGGCCCGCACTGTCGGAGACACCACGTCTTTCATGGTATGGGGCTGTACATCCATTGCTTTCTATTGCTTTTGAGAAACTTCCCGACCGTAATGTAGTTCCCCTCGATCTTACTCTTGATTCAGAGAGCAGGATTATAGTCATCTCAGGGCCCAATGCAGGAGGTAAGTCGGTATGTCTTAAGACAATAGGGCTTCTTCAGTACATGTTGCAATGCGGATTTACCATACCGGTGAGGGAAGGATCTGAAGCCGGTGTATTTTCAGGACTATTTATTGATATAGGCGACGAGCAGAGTATTGAAAATGACCTTAGTACCTACAGTTCTCATCTGATTGCAATGAAATATTTTCTTAAGCACTCAGATAGCGATACGATGATTCTGATTGATGAATTTGGGTCAGGTACTGAGCCTGTAATCGGAGGTGCTATTGCGGAAGCGATACTTACTGAACTAAACAGGTCAGGTGTTTATGGTGTAATCACAACACATTATTCCAATCTGAAGCATTTTGCGTCTAACACTCCTGGCGTTGTTAACGGAGCAATGCTGTTTGACAATCATCTTATGCAGCCTCTTTTCAGGCTGGCGACAGGCAGGCCTGGCAGCTCGTTTGCCTTTGAGATAGCACGAAAGATAGGTCTCCCCGATAATATTCTGAATGAAGCTTCAGAGAAGGCAGGGAAGGAACATATTCTTTATGACAAGATTCTGAGGGAGGCAGCACGTGATCGCCGTTACTGGGAGAAGAAGAGGGATTCGGTGAGGAGGCTGGAAAAGAGGTTAGAGGAGCTCGAATCGGAATATGAAGAGGGACTTCAGACAATAAGTAAGAAGAGAAAGGAGATAATTAATGCTGCAAAAAAGGAAGCAGAGGATATTCTCCAGGGGGCTAACAGGATCATTGAAAACACTGTCAGGGAGATAAAAGAGGCAGAAGCCGAAAAGGAGAAAACCCGTAAGGCAAGACAAAAACTGGACGATTTTCGTGAAGAGTTGCAGTCCAGAGGAACCGATGGCGGTGAATTGAAAGGCAAGAAGTTTGTAAGAGGCAAATCCAAGTCCGGAAATCCAGAGGAGGGTAGTGAGGTTATCGGCAAAGCAGTTAAAAGTAAGGATGACAGGGCTGCGGAGACCAGGATAGCTCCAGGCAGTTATGTCAAAATGATGGAGTCAGATTCTGCCGGATTAGTTGAGGAGATAAATGACCTGATTGCGACTGTCAGTTTCGGAAACGTAATAGTAAGGCTGCCTCTTGAAAAACTGATACCTTCTTCAAAGGCAGAATATGACCGTCAGCACCGGCGCAGCAGAAAACCGGTGCTCGACTGGGAGACAACTGCAAAGAGAGCGGGATTCAGTCCGAATCTTGATATTCGCGGTATGAGGGCAGGAGAGGCTTTACCTTTGGTACAGGAGTTCCTTGACCGGGCCTGGTCAATCAGCTACCCGGTTATACGCATACTTCATGGCAAAGGATACGGAATACTCCGGCAACAGGTAAGGCAATACCTCTCAACACTTGGTTACATCAGGTCATTTGATGATGCACCCGTTGATCAGGGAGGATCAGGAATTACCGTTGTGGAGCTTGATATATAAAAAGCGGGGACAACCTGCCCCCGCTTTCATCTTAAATCAATATCCGAATATTTCTTTCATTGAGAGTATCTTAACCTGGCCTATCTGGTTCAGAACTCTTAAGTCGAGCAGGTTTTTGTTCCCTACCACAAGATATGAGTATTCTCTTGAGGTAATGAAATCTGTGAAGAATTTCTCCATCTCGGGGAGTGTTATCTCTGAAGCCCTCGACCATGTTTCTGATCTGATATCATGGTCTATACCCTGAAGTTTATAAGAATACCAGGTATTGAAGAGTCCCCTATTTGTTATCCTTTGAGTAGCAATGCTGTTCATCAATCCTTCACATGCAAGCCTGAAAGATTTTTCGTCGCCCGGCAGCCTGTTCATCAGTTCGTTCATTCCGTCAAGAGCTATTCCCAGTTTATCAGCCTGAGTTGACATAAATGCCCTGAAACGAATTGTCTGATCTGAATAGGGAGGCAGCTGTACTGACGCAGTTGCTGTATAAGCAAGTCCTTTGGCTTCACGTATTTCCTGAAAGACTATCGGGCTGAAATAGTTGTTGAATACCTGAATTTCGGGAATTATTTCAGCATCAAGAATTTCAAAGTTGGAAGTGATAGAAATGTTTGCCTGGCTGATATCAAAGTCTACAACATAAACAACCGGTCTGGTGTTAACAACAGGTTCCCTGTTTACCCTTTCAGGAATCACCCGAAGTTCAGCCGGCCGTGCATGTTTTTCTGTTATAAGGTTTTTTACATCCTGAATAGCTGTTGGACCGTAGTATGATATCATAAGCGGATAGCCGGTCATTTCTTTTATGATGTCAGTCAGGTCTTCAGCTTTGAGTTCTTTCAGTTCATTTTCAGGAATCTGGTAGAGTACCGGTGAGTCGGAGCCGTAGAGGCTGTAGCTTTCGAGAGCTGACCTTATTGCGGATAAGTTCTTCTTATTGTCTTCCCTCTCTTTCAGCAGTTTTCCAATATAGGCATCAAGCACGGCCTGATCGGGCTGGATATCGCTGATGACTTTTTCAAGTATCTCCACGGCTTTTTCAAGATTTTCATCAAGGCCTGATATTGTAACATTTGTCATTCTTTCTCCTGAAGACATGGAGAGTGACAGGCCGTACCTGTAGAGCTCTTTTTTAAGCTCCTCTGCATTCATGTCTGAGGTACCCAACAGAGATCCGTAACCGAAAGCCACAGGAAGATTTATATTATGGTCTTTTCCTATTTCTGCCAGATAGGTTAGTGAAAAGAGTCCGTTTACTTCATTAGGAGCATAATAGAGATCGAGACCTTCGCTGATACTTTCCTGTGAAAGTGCTTCATTGAAATTAACGAATACCGGATCTATCGGAACAGACTTCTCAGCAAGTAACTGAGACGCAAATTCAGATTCAAGGTCGCGGTTTATGTTAACCGGTGTTATCTCAGGTTTCTCTACCTTTACCAGACCCGTGTTTTCTCCAATCCGCTTGTAGACTACAGCGTAATTATCAGTCAAAATTTCATTGGCAAATTGAATAACCTCTTCTCTTGTAACTGTCCCGAGTCTGTCTATAAAACTGACATATTCTTCAAAAGGTGTCTCATATATAAAGCTGTTCATCATCATATATGCTCTTGAGAATGAACGCTCAAGAGATCTCATATAGCCTAGTTTGGCATTATTTATTATTGCTTCAAGCATCCAGTCTTCAAAATCACCGTTTTTCAGCAGCTCAAGCTGACTTAACATAAGTTCCTCTACTTCCTCGAGTGTCTGTCCCTGTCTTGGATATCCATCAAGTGAGAAAATACCATAATCTTTAAGGAAAAAAGCAGATGCACTGCTGTTTTTGACTTTCTGTGCCTGATTGAGGTTAATATCCATCAAGCCTGCCTGCCTGTTGAAGAGGAGGCTGCTGATGACAGTTGCCACTGGTTCGTCAGTTGATCCTGATCCTTTTATTCTCCATGCAATGCTTACAAATTCTTCTTCAGGGCCTGTAACTTCACCCTTGCTTATCTGTGTCAGTGGTGTCTCAACCGGTCTTTCAGGCTTGATGACATCTGATTTCTCAATTTTCCCGAAATAGTCGTTAATAAGTTTTACCACCGGTTCAAATTCAAAGTCCCCTGACAGACTTATTGCCATATTGTTTGGGACATAATAGTTGTCGATAAACCTGTTAATTTCTACCATTGAAGGATTTTTCAGGTGTTCCGGCAGTCCGATAATATCGCGTCCGTAAGGATGTTCCGGGAAAAGCATCTTCATCAGCATATTGTTTGCTCTGGTACCGTCCATATCCTGATACATGTTAAACTCTTCATATACAGTTTCAAGTTCGGTATGAAACAACCTGAGTACCACATCAGAGAATCTTTCAGATTCTATTTTTGCCCATTTTTCGATCTCATTTTTTGGGATCTCGCACATGTAAATGGTAGATTCATAGCTCGTACCTGCATTTAGCATATTGTCTCCCAAAGCAGTATATATCTTGTCGAGTTCATTGGTGGCCACATATCCGGCTGCTATATAGCTCAGACTGTCTATTTTTCTGTAAATCGCCTTTTTTTCGGCGGGATCGTCAGTATTACGGTGTTCCTCAAAGAGGTCTGATATCTGGTCAATAAGAATCTTTTCGGCTTCCCAGTTCATTGCACCAATCTTACTTGTACCCTTGAACATCATATGCTCAAGATAGTGTGCCAGTCCTGTTGCAGTTGGATCTTCGTATGCCGATCCTGCCTTTACGCCAATCAGCGCAGAGATGCGGGGCTGGTCGGTATTTCTTGAAAGGAAAACCTTCAGGCCGTTATCAAGGGTGTAGACCCTTGCCCTGAAAGGATCGTTGTTGACAGTAATGTAACTGAATCCATTACTGTCTTGTTTTTCAGAAATCTTGTACTTTTCTGTCTGGCATGATGAAAAAATCATAATTACCAGTGTGCTGAAAATAATCAGTCTGTTCATAGGTGGATTTAATTGATTAGTGACGCAAAGTTATGAATAGTCTTTCAGAACTATCAATATGAACGGATTAAAAGGAATAATAATTTATTACCTGGAGATGATGATCAATTTGCAATGCCGTACCTCCTGTTATTTGCCTGATAATGACAGAAATTCCAGTTTTCCGTGGCTGACAGAGGCATTTACCCTTGACAAAGTGTTCTGATCAGTTCCCACCAGCCCTGACAGACTGAAAACGACATTTGACTCTGATTTTCTGGTTATATTATCCTTATAGGCTTCCGGAACAACTATAGCTGCATTGTCTGCCTTTGCTGTCAGCATGAAGGAGTTTGAACCATCGCAGACTATTGTAAAAGCTGAATTATTTCCTATAATTTCCATTTCGGAAAATCCTCTTTCTACTTTATCGATTCTGAAGGAAGACATTTCAGCGGTTGCCCTGAAGATATCCTTAATTTCAGATATTTTGGTTTTCGTCAGCCATGTTTCGGATATGCAGTTTGTTACCTTATTTATCGAGTAGATGTCAGATTTTGAGCTGAATACTATGGAGTTAACATTCCCTATATCAATTGTGGAGTACTCTGAGATTACTGAGAGTGCCTGGCATTTTGCTATTTCGACATACGGAGAGTGGTACGCTTCCACAATCAGCCATTTGGCCTCAGGTATTTTGGCTCTGGAGTGGTTTAGCGTGATGCTGTTCAATGGTTTAACGTTATCTCTAAGCAGCCTGCTACAGGTAAGGTTACCATGGCTGAGTGATATATTGATGCTGCCGGAGATATCATCAAGTATAACATCTCCGAAGGAGTTTTCAATACTCAGGTTAATATAGGAGGGAATCTTGACAACGTAATTTACATTAAAACTTTTTCTGCCTGAAGAAAGCGATGGAGAAAAGAAGCGATCGTCATAATTTGTCTTCACACTGATCTCATTTCCGTCTGAAGTAATATCCATTACTATCAGGCTCTGGCTTTTCAGTGCAATCTGAGGATTGGCGTGATCGATGACTAATGTTCCGCAGATGGTTACTGAATCGACCTGTGAATCGACTACAGTTATCGTACCGTATCTGTTATTGATTTTCAGGCTTGTATTATTATCTGCCGCGAAGCTCTTTAAAACGACACAATCAGATATTTCCTGTGAAGAAAAGGAAATTGCATAAGCAAAGGTTGAGAGAATCGATATTAAAATAAATCTTTTCATAGCCCTGGAATCTGTTGTACTGATATGTTTTGCTTTTGTATCTACTCATTCTAATGACCCTTTTAGAACTGTTTTGCTGCATCGTATCTTAAAAATAAAAGAGGGAGCATTAAAAATAATGCTCCCCCGTGCTGAGTAAGATGAATATAAAGGTTATCTGAGTCTCACTGAGGCATACGAAGATTTAATATTTACGGAGGCAGCAGGGTTATCACCCGGCCTGGCTGTTCCAGCTATCTCCTTTGATGTATTCTCAGTTATCCTGGTTTGTATATCGATGCACTCTTCGCAGTAGCTGAGACTACCATAGTTGACTTTTGCCTGTAGTTTGTAAGCAGCATTTCTGTCAATTCCCAAAGTGATTCCACAATAGGCAGCATCGACTATAAGACTCTCAAATCCTGCCGGCACGGCATCAGCTGCAAAAGATCCGTATTTTGCATCGAGATTGAGGGAGTTGTACAGTGTTTCGAACTTCATTGTGGTATAAGCAGTTTCAGCCACGAAGTTATTTATGTTTCTAACGTCTATATTGTCATATTTTGAATCTGCAACTATTGAGCCTGCTTCATCAATTGTCACTTTTGAGTACCTGCTGTCGAGCATCATGGCCTGTACTTTTCTGATACTAAGGTCTGTGATATATCTTGAGATGATTGAAAGCCAGCCTGCCTCATCTATAGTAGCCTTTCCATAAGATAGTGCTATGCAGTTAATAGGTTTCTGATTGCCGCGTGTCAGTCTGAGAGCGACAAGGTTACCGTACCGAAGGTCAATATTTACCCAACCCGGGTGTTCGTCAATTTTAATATTGCCATATCGGTTAGCGATGTTCAGATTATTCTTACCAGGCATCCTGACGGTATAATCTATTTTGAACCTGTTGGTTCCTGCACCCCTTGTTACAGTTGAAAACCTGCTGTCGAGCAGGGTTGTTGCCCCTACTGAGGTGTCGTTTTCAACAAATTCGACGGATATCATTTCAAGAAGCTTTTCTGACCTTTCGGTGGTTGACATTTCGGCTGTGACAAGAACATCTATAGAAACCTCGTTTCTGTTCCATGTCTCTACAGTTACATCTCCGTAACGATTTGAGATTACGACCGCAGTAGCATCATCTACCTTGAAAAGCCTGCTGAATTCTCTGGTAATCTCCTGACCTTTGGCATTTGTGGCTGCAATGGATATAACCACTGCTGCCATCATCAATCTATATAGTGACTTTTTCATCTTCCTGATTCATTTGTTTAGTTTCTGCTTTTACCTGCTTAAGCTGGCTAAGAATATATGACATTACCTCTATTTTGGTCTGATAGTGCTCTATCATTGCATTTATTATCCTTTCATCGCTGGGGTTTGCCTTGAGTTCCTTCTGTAACTCCTTGAAAGCAGCATCCATGTTATTGAGCTCTTCGTCGAGAATTTTTTTCTGTTCCTCGCCTGACATATCTGCGATGTCAAGAATTTCACCCTCCAGCATGTTTACCTGCTGTACATAGAATGTTTCGACTTCCCTGTATTGAGGCGAAACCTGGCTGAGGGTCATGGTGTTCCTTTCAGGCCTGATGAAGTGTTCCCAGGTATAGAGGGAAGACAGAGTTACCAGCAGAGTAACTACGGCTGCCCTTAACAGGTAGGGACCTATATTGATCTTTCTTCTGACAGTGAATCTTGCTTCAAGCTTATTCTTGAACCTGTCGAAATGCCCATCTGAAGGTTCGGCATCCTCGAAGAAGCTCCTGTTATTCCTGATTATGTTTTCTATATTGCTCATAGCATTTAGATTTTCAATATTCTTTCATTTCGGCTACCAGTTTCTGTTTTGCCCTTGAAAGTTGCGACCTTGATGTACTGCTTGATATATTCAATATTTCGCCAATTTCATCATGATCGTATCCCTCTAAAAGATAAAGGTTAAGTATTACCCTGTATCCGTCGGGCAGTCTTTCAATAGCTTCCCTGACTTTTTCCAGTCTGCTCTCGAAGTGCTGTTTTGATTCGATATCATCAGGACTATCATCGGGAAGGAAGCCTTGTTTTTCAATATCCTCAAAGACCATCTTTCTTTTATTCAGGGCATCAAGAGATTTGTTGATAACAATTCTCTTCAGCCATGCTCCGAAGCTAACGGTTCCTGAGTAGGTTCCAATTTTTTCGAATGCTGACAGGAAGGCCTCCTGCATAATATCTTCAGCCTCCATGCTGTCATTCACAATTCTCAGACTCGCGTTATACATAGATTTATAGTACAACTTGTAAACCTGAAACTGTGATTTCTGGTCGCCGGCCATACACCCGTCAATCAGATCCTGGTGTATGTTTTTGTAAGCCGCTTCAACATTAACCATACCAATATGACTTAAAGTCTTTATTTGTAATGCTGCACCCACAGTTTCTCAGTTTTTCCATACTAAGGACGCGGGTTGTGGTTTAATGCTGCATCAAGTTTAAAAAATTTCAGAACAAAATGTTCATTATCATACCCTGCTTTATCTCTCCTGTCGAAAAGTCTAGTTCCGAACCATACATGCTGTGAGGTATGGAGTAGATAAGCAAAAGAACAACTGCTGCGATAATTGTATACGCAGGTCTCTGTCTGCGCCAGTTCATCGCTACTGCCAATATCCAGAAAAGTAATGATACAAGTGTTTTATTATCAGTCAGATCCCAGCCAAACGGTACGCCTGCCCAGAATTCACCAAATGCGTAGTACTGGACTACCGGACCAAGTATTGCTCCGCCGGCGAAAAGCAATATAAGGGTTATAAGGCCGTACCTGCGTTGCGATTCATATCCCGTTATGGCCAACAGGCCTGCAAGTGTCGAGATCAGCATGGCAAAGAACATAAAAAATATGTGCGGTGTAAGCACCCATGCAGGTACTGCTCCCTTGAATCGTATAATAACCGGATTATCGCGGAATAATACCTGGGTGCCGGATTGATCAGTTATCTCAATGTAATATTGTAGTTTACCTGCCGGTGGCAGCTGTGGAACCGATGCAAAATAACCTTTCATCTCCTCCATCCCGAATATCTTGTTCATTACAAATGATTGTATCGGGATAACCTTGTAAGAGAAGTCTACCGGGGTATATTCATCGTCTGTTCTGAAGCGTTTATAAAATAGACGTGCATTTACAGTCTCGTCATAAATTGCCATTCTGACTACGGGTCGTTCATCGAGGCCGAGGCTTCTGACAAGCTTTATGCTGTATGTCTCGCCGTTAACCGAGACATCTGTTTTCTTTGGATATGTAGGACCTGTCTGTCTTTGAAAAACTGCTGCAGATAGGGTGATTACTATTGAAACTGTCCATAAAATGATCTTCTTCATAGAAATAGACTTACAGGTTACTTTAAAGCTGTAAAATTAATAACTCTTTTCTTTCCCCCCTTAGTATTTCGACAGTAATTGTCTCCCCCTGTTTTAGCTGATTAAGCCTGTACATGTAATCTTCGATATTGTTAACAGGCATGCCATTAATTGATTTGATCACATCTCCCTTCTGCATTCCTCCGATGGCAGCAGGCCTTCCCGGAGTAACAAAATCAGCCCTGAGACCCTCTTTTACAATACCCGAGAAATCGGGCATGATTCCAAGGGTAACTCCTCTGCGGCGTCCGCCATGACTCGGTCCCTGCCTCGGACCAGCCTCTGTGAATTTCAGTTTCTCAGTCCTGTTTACAAATTCTCCGGCAACAGAATAGATGTAATCAGCAATATCAATCATTCCGGCATAGTTTATCCGGTCTTCTGTGTCCTTAGGGGTATGGTAGTCGAGATGAGCACCTGTTGATACAAAAAGCACAGGTATGTCAGCCCCGTAAAATACAGAGTGGTCAGATGGTCCGTATCCTTCGTCTGAAATTGTCAGAATAATTCTGGAGGTATCATTTAATTCAGTAAGTATATCCTTCATGCCTGCAGCTGTTCCGGCACCGCCAACCTGCAATACCCGTGTATCTTTCAGCCTGCCGACCATGTCAAGATTGATCATGGCGTTTACTGAAGAGGCACTTACCGGCATGTTTTCTATAAAATGCCTGGCTCCCAGCAGCCCCATCTCCTCGGCAGAGAATGCTATGAAAACAATACTACGGGATAAGGTTTTATTACCATTTGCAAACTTCTGAGCGAGTTCCAGCATCATTGCTATCCCTGAAGCATTGTCATCTGCTCCGTAATGCACAGCCACGGTATCGGGAGTCCTGCTCGATGATCCCGCTCCCCCGGATCCGAGGTGATCATAATGAGCTCCAATTATAAGATATTCATTTTTAAAAACCGGATCTTCACCCGGCAACACCATAGCTACATTTCTTGTTCCGGCAGTCTCTCTCTTCAGGTCTGTAACAGCGCTGACTATACTGCCTGTGTTTTTACCGTAAGGGCTCCGGTGTTTGTTAATGGTATTTTCCAGTTCCTCAATGGAATAACCTGTATCAGATAGGATAAGGGATGCTACTTCACGCTTTATTCTGATTACCGGAATTCCTGCCGGGTATTCTGCCCTTCCCAGGGGTTCGAACTCGTCAGACTGATCATATTCCACTCCTGATACAAGAAGCACACCGGCTGCACCCATATCCCTGGCGATCATCACCTTGCTTCTGTCACCTGTTATTTCAGCAAATGCGGTTCCGCTGCCGTTAATATCAGGATCGGCCCTGAGAAGCATTACCCATTTGCCTGTTACGTCAAGACCGGAATAGTCGTCCCAATCAATCGTATCATTCTTAAGCCTTATACCATAGCCCGCAAATACAACCGGTGCTTCTATCTCTGCATTTTCAGATATTGATGATGGAGAAAAATCTGAACCGATTATCATTTTTTTACCATCAACCGACATCATATTTCCATCTCCGGTCACCAGGCTGCTTGTTACCCTGAACCTTTGAAATCCATCATCAACAAATGGAACAAGACCATATGACAGAAGCTCTTTTCTGATATATTCTGCAGCCAGACTGTCACCTTCAGTACCGGTAAGGCGTCCGCCTAACCGGTCGGAGGCAAGCCGTGAAATATGTGCATAGAGCTCGTCTGATGTTATTTCGGGATTGTTTCGGGTGCAGGACGTCAGCAGACATCCTGCCAGAATTATTAATAAATATCTTTTCATACCTTGTTTTAGTGCCGGTTGTAAAGATATAACCGAAATGCAGAAAACCGATAAAACAATCTGAATTATGGAACCAGAAGAAGAAGTTAACCGTTACTCGAACTGTCGGAATGTTTTCTTTATCAGGTCCATTGCCTCCCGCAACTGCTCTTCATTAATAATCAGCGGAGGAGCAAATCTTATTATATGACCATGTGTCGGTTTTGCAAGTACTCCGTTTTCTTTCATTGCCACACAAACATCCCAGGCTGTCTTGCCTCCTTTTGGCTTGATAACCACTGCATTCAGAAGGCCCTTGCCGCGAACCAGCTCGATCATATCTGATTTAATGCTCTTGAATTCATCCCTGAATATTTTACCAAGGTATTCAGCCTTTTCGGCAAGTTTTTCTTCCCTCACCACCTCAAGGGCAGCCATTGCAACCTTACCGGCAATCGGATTACCGCCAAATGTTGATCCGTGTTCGCCGGGTTTAATGCAGAGCATTATGTCATCGTCAGCGAGCGCAACTGACACAGGAAATACACCTCCCGAGAGAGCCTTGCCAAGTATCAGAATGTCAGGTCTTACTCCTTCATGATCGCATGCCAGAAGCTTACCCGTCCGTGCTATACCCGTCTGTACTTCGTCAGCTATGAAAAGTACATTTTTTGCCTTGCACATATCGTAAGCCTTTGTAAGGTAGCCTTCATCAGGTACATAGACACCGGCCTCACCCTGAATCGGTTCCACCAGAAAGCCGGCAACGTCGGGGTCCTGCAGAGCCTTTTCAAGAGCGTTAAGATCGTTATAAGGAATGGTAATGAATCCCGGAGTAAAAGGTCCGTAGTCTTTTCTGGCGTCAGGATCGGTTGACATCGAGACAATTGTTATTGTTCTGCCGTGGAAGTTGCCTTCACACACAATAATTTTAGCCTGGTTCTCCTTAATTCCCTTTTTCAGGTAGGCCCATTTGCGGCATAGCTTTAGTGCCGTTTCATCGGCCTCGGCTCCGGTATTCATAGGCAAAACCTTATCATAACCGAAGTATTTCGTTATATACTCTTCATATTCTCCCAACACAGAATTATAAAAAGCCCGTGAGGTAAGGGTGAGCTTCCTGGCCTGGTCGATAAGGGCCTGGATTATTTTCGGATGACAGTGTCCTTGGTTTACAGCTGAATAGGCAGAAAGAAAATCAAAATACTTTTTACCTTCCACGTCCCATACGTACGGACCTTCTCCTTTTTCAAGAACTACCGGCAGGGGATGATAGTTATGTGCTCCAAATTTGTCTTCGCGGTCAATATAATCCTGTGTTTTCATCAGATTGATTTTAAATGATTTACTATTTTAGCTTTTAAACCCACAATCTTACGAAAGCTTTTTGATTTTTCAAAGGAGGAAGGTCATTTAGTAGGATTGCGGGTTTCGAGGTGCGGGTTTACCTCGGCTCTCGCCTCGGTGAGCTCGCCCGATAAGCCGGGCTCGGTTCGGGTTTTGGGTTTTACCTTCGCCTTTCAGGCTCCGGTGAGCTCGCCTTCGGCTCGGTTCTCCCTTCGGTCGTGAGCTCACCCGGCAAGCCGGGCTCGGTACAGGGCTCAGGATTTGTCGTCAAGGAGATAGGGTCTTAGCAGTTTTGTTCGTTCCACTGACTGATCGTGCCGCCACTTATCGATTTCTGCCGCATTGCCTGACAGGAGTATGTCGGGCACTTTCCAGCCATTGAAATCAGCAGGCCTGGTATATACGGGAGGGGAGAGGAGATCATCCTGAAATGAGTCGAAAAGAGCAGATTGCTCATCAGATATTGCGCCCGGCAGCAGTCTCACAACAGCATCGGCAATGATTGCTGCAGGCAGTTCTCCTCCTGAAAGAACATAGTCGCCTATTGATATTTCTCTGGTAATCAGATTGTCTCTTATCCTCTGGTCAATGCCCTTATAATGACCGGCAAGAATAATAATATTGTTCATTGTTGCCAGCTTATTGGCCATCTTCTGGGTAAAGGGTTCTCCGTCAGGTGATGTATATATTATCTCATCATAGTCTCTCTGCAGTTTAAGATATTCAAGAGCCCTGAAGACCGGTTCAACCTTCATTACCATGCCTGCACCTCCTCCAAACGGATAATCGTCAACCGTCCGGTGCCTGTCATCAGTGAAATCACGCAACTGGACAAGGTTAATCTCCACAAGACCCTTATCCTTTGCCCTCTTGATTATTGAGTGACTAAGCGGGCCATCGAGAAGCTCTGGCAGTATAGTTACTATATCAATCCTCATAAAACACAGAGTTATCTGCAAAAATAGCCAATGATCCTTTAATACGTATTGTTTGCCGGTAATAATTAATTTGCCATGAATCAGCCGTTATATAAGGCATTTAAATTAATTTGTCTACTTTTCAGCCTTATTAATCAATATTTAAGTGGAACACTCAGAATTTATTGAATGCCGACCGGGCTGTGGTGCATGTTGCATCGCACTGTCGATATCATCGTCCATCCCGGGCATGGAGAACGGAAAGCCCGCAGGTGTAAGGTGCATACATCTTACCGATGATTACCGGTGTGCCCTTTTCGGCAAACCTGAACGACCCGCGGTGTGCAGCTCATTCAGGGCAGAACTGCAGTTTTGCGGAACCAACAGGGATGAGGCCATGAGCATACTCATGTCGCTTACCGATGCTGAAGACAGATATTAAAAGGGCGTAAAGGCGTAAGGGTCAGGGTTCCAGTTTGTACACGACCTTACCGCCGGTTATTGTGTATACCACCTTTGTTTTCATAATTTCCTCTTCCGGAATAGTAAGAAGGTCCCTGTCGGTAATTACTATATCGGCAAGGTATCCTGGCTTCAGCATTCCTTTCCTGTCTTCCATAAACTGTGAATATGAAGCTCCCAGGGTATAATACTTAATTGCCTCTTCCATCGTCAGCTTCTCCTCAGGGATCCATCCGTCCCCTTCTTCTCCCATTCTGTCTTTACGTGTGACTGCGGCATAGAGACCTTCCATCGGGTTAAGAGGTTCAACACTGTAGTCAGTGCCGAAGGCGAGCATCGCGCCGGCATCAAGCAGACTTCTCCATGTATATGACCACCTGGCTCTCTCTTCACCTATTCTCTTGACAATAAATCTTTTATCGGTAATGCAATGTGTCGGCTGCATCGATGGAATAACACCCAATTGAGCAAATCGTGGTATGTCCGATTCAATAAGTATCTGGGCATGTTCCAGCCTATGTCTGCTGTCACGGCGGCCGTTCTTTTCTATTGCAGCTTCGCAGATATTAAGAATCCAGTTATTAGCCTTCGGTCCGATTGCATGTATTCCTATCTGAAATCCCATCGAGTCAGCTGTCAGTATCCTTTTCTCCATCTCCTCATAACTCACCATAGCGAGCCCGTCCTTATCAGGTTCATCGCTGTATGGTTCAAAGAACATGGCAGTGGTGGAACCAAGGGTTCCGTCCATGAAATCCTTCAGATAGCCGAAGCGAATCCAGTTTCCCTCTGCCGGGTATTTTTCAGCGATCTCCCTGTAGCGCAGCAGCCTGTCCACATCATAGGTCAATACTGCTCCGATATCGATTCTTGATGTCAGTTCTCCCTCAGCAAGAAGCTGATCATACATCTCCCAGCTTGCCGATCCAGGAATCTGAATGCTTGTTACCCCAAGCTCACGGGCCTGCTGAAGGGCGAGAAGATAACCGGTACGTGTTCTTTCTGCCTCTTCCTCCGCACTCCTTTCCACCCTTACAGCTCCATACTTCAGCAGACCTTTGGCTGTCTCCTTGAATATCCCGTTAGGTTCACCGGTAACAGGATCACGCATGATCTCTCCGCCGAACGGATCGGGTGTGTCTTTGGTGATTCCCGAGTTTTTTATGACGTAGCTGTTAACAAGCACACTATGTCCGTCAGTACGACTTAATGCCACAGGATTATCAGGTGATACGGCATCAAGGAGTTCCTTCGTGGGCCATTCTTTTGTGGTGAACATCTCGTGCTCCCAATGCCCTCCGCGAATAAGTTCGCCGGGCTTCGATTTAGCAACCTGCTCCCTTACTTTCTCTGTAATTATCGCAGGGTCAGTTATATATCTTAGTTCAATATAATCGGGATTAACAGGGCCAAAGTGTGCATGAGCATCATTAAATCCTGGAAAAACCAGTTTTCCTTCTGCATCGATCACCTCTGTGACACCCTCTTCAATATGTTTTGAGACTGATTTAACAGTACCCACGGCAATAATATACTCCCCTTTAATTGCTACTGCCTCAGCATAGGGGTTCTTATCATCTATCGTAAGCACTTTCCCGTTAAGGATCACCATATCGGCTTTCTGTGCTTCTGAGCATGAGTTCATTGAGATCATAATCAATACCATCAGTGGAAGAAATAGTTTTTTCATGGGTAAAACGGGTTTGATTTCAGAGCCGAAGATAGGCAAAATAGAAATTTGATCATCTTCATGAAAGTATATTATATAATATGTTTGCCGTACGACTGCAAAAATCTTTACAACAACTCAAAGCAAGTTTTCTGTTTCCGACAATTAATAGTTACTTTGTGCGTTCAATTGTTTAAAATAAACTGCAATGAAGCAAATACTTCACAATAAGTTTCTGAAGTTCTCTGTAGCAGCAATAATATATGTGCTATGGGTTATCTGGCTTGGCAATTTCTGGTGGCTGGCAGGCCTGGTTGTTATTTTTGACATATATATAACAGAAATAGTTAACTGGGCCTTCTGGAAGAGACGCGAAGGAAGGAATCATGTGGTCATCGAGTGGCTCGATGCGCTTATCTTTGCCGTTATAGCAGTTACAATTATTAATATTTTTCTTTTCCAGAACTACCGGATCCCCACAGGGTCAATGGAGAAGTCGCTGCTTATAGGTGATCATCTTTTTGTAAGCAAGGTTGCCTACGGTCCGAGACTGCCCAATACCCCGGTGGCATTTCCTTTCACGCAGCATACAATGCCGATTACCGGTGGCAAGTCATGGTCAAATATTATTCAGAGGCCTTACAAAAGGTTAAAGGGCTTCAGAAGTGTTGAGCGGTTTGATCCCGTGGTATTCAACTTTCCGGAGGGCGATACCGTCGTTCTTGAGAATCAGGCAACAAGTTATTATGAGATAGTTCGTGAGACAGCCCGTTTTCTCAAGGCAAACAATAGCATGACCGGAGGAGCGCCATTAAGTGAAGAACTGCTCAATGATATGGCAAGAAGAGAAGTATGGCGCCGGTATTCAATAATTTACAGGCCTGTAGACAGAAGAGACAATTATGTAAAGAGATGTGTCGGTCTGCCAGGGGATACCATCCAGGTCAGGGATGCCGTCTTGTATGTCAACGGAACAAGGGCAGAGGAAAAACCGACCCAGCAATTGACATACGTAGTGAGTACCAATGGCACCAGAATTAATCCCAGGGCCCTTGAAAGAATGGATATATACCGTTCCGACCAGCAGATGGTGGGAAGTGTCTACATGCTTCCGCTAACCTCTGAAAATGCCGTGGCCCTGCAATCTTTTGTCAATGTTACTGATGTAACGCCAAGGATATCGAGGGCAGGGGAGTATGAACCCTACATCTTTCCGCACAATGAAAGGTACCGGTGGAACCAGGATAATTTCGGACCGTTGTGGGTACCGGCCAAAGGTGTCACCATACCTGTTGATACCTCAAATATATGCTTCTACGAAAGAATTATAGACGTTTATGAAGATAATGACCTGCTGGTGGAAAATGGCAGGATATTTATCAATGGCGAACCTGCCGACAGTTATACTTTTAAGATGGATTACTACTGGATGATGGGTGACAACAGGCACAACAGTGCCGATTCACGTTACTGGGGATTCGTTCCGGAGGATCATGTGGTAGGTACTCCAAAGTACATCTGGCTTTCAATCAACAAGGAGGCTAAAGGGCTTAAGAAGATCAGGTTCAACAGGTTCTTTATGAAGGCGAGATGATAAAGAATGGCGTAAAAGGCGTATAGGCGTATAGGCGTATAGGCGTAGATGGCATAAAGGCCTAGTGGGCGTGAAAGGCGTAATGGCATAAAAAAGAGAGGCTGTCTTTTTCGGGACAGCCTCTTAGTATTCCGGATGATGTTATACTATTCTTTAACCTTTTCTACTACGGCCCTGAAAGCTTCAGGGTGATTCATTGCAAGGTCGGCAAGTGTTTTGCGGTTAAGTGCAATACCTTTCTTCTGTATCTTTCCCATGAACTCAGAGTAGCTCATGTCATACTGCCGCACACCGGCGTTAATTCTTTGGATCCAGAGGGCTCTGAATTCACCCTTCTTTTTCTTTCTGTCACGGTAGGCATAGCCCAACCCTTTTTCCAGGGTATTCTTGGCAACTGTCCAGACATTTTTTCTGGAGCCGAAGTTACCCTTGGTCTGCTTGAGAACCTTTTTTCTTCTGGCTCTCGATGCAACTGAATTTACTGATCTTGGCATTGTGTTTCTGTTTTTGGATGCCAGCGCTCAACTAAGAGACTTTCATGCTGGTCAACCGGTTAATTACTAATTTACTTTCATCCGATCAAGGCGCTTCATTATTTAAGACCCAGCAGCAGCCTGATGTTTTTTTCATCAGCCTTGTGTACCTCACCGAAGTATGTAAGATTCCTCTTACGCTTTGTTGCCTTCTTGGTAAGAATGTGGCTCTTAAACGCATGCTTGCGCTTAATCTTTCCTGTTCCGGTAAGAGAAAACCTCTTTTTTGCACCCGGATTTGTTTTAATTTTTGGCATCAGTTAATATTTATATATGGTGTTAATTAATTCTTCTTTTTTGGAGCCAGAGAAATAATCATCCTTTTTCCTTCGAGTCTGGGCAGCTGTTCAACCTTACCATACTCTTCAAGGTCATTTGCAAATCTCAGCAGCAGAACTTCTCCCTGCTCCTTAAACAGAATCGATCTTCCCTTGAAGAAAACATAAGCCCTTACTTTTGCTCCCTCTTCCAGAAATTTGATGGCATGCTTAAGCTTAAAGTTGTAGTCGTGATCATCGGTGTTGGGGCCAAACCGTATCTCCTTAACGACAATCTTGGTGGCTTTGGCCTTCATTTCCTTCTGTTTCTTCTTTTGCTGGTAAAGAAACTTCTGATAGTCTACGATCTTACAAACCGGCGGATCGGCATTCGGGGAGATTTCAACCAGGTCAAGCTCCATTTCATCTGCCAGCCTGAGAGCATCCTGAATACTCATTACCTGTTGTTCAATACCTTCGCCAACCACTCTGACAACCCTGGCAAGAATACGGTTATTTATCCTGTGCTGTGCCTGTCGTTGTGGCTGGTGTCTTCCCTGACGGTTATAACTAAACTCAGCTATGGTTCGTTCCTCCTTCTTTTGGTTAATAAAAATATCTTAATTACTCAGTTCCTTACTTATCTCATCATTGATAAAGGAGACAAATTCACCGGTAGTCATGACTCCCTTGTCGCCTTCTCCCTGCTTTCTGACCGAAACGGTTCCGCTCTCTGCCTCTTTTTCACCTACAATGAGAAGGTATGGGATTCTCTTTAACTCATTAACCCTTATCTTCTTACCTATCTTTTCGTTACGGTCGTCAATTAAGGTGCGAATATCGGAATTATTCAGAACATTCAAAACATTTTTGGAATATTCATTGAATTTTTCACTTATTGGCAGGATCACAACCTGCTCAGGAGCAAGCCAAAGAGGGAATTTTCCGGCAGTATTCTCTATCAGTACAGCCACGAACCTTTCCATAGAACCGAAGATTGCCCTGTGAATCATAACAGGCTGATGCTTTGTATTATCTGCTCCGTTATAAAAGAGCTCAAATCTTTCAGGAAGGTTATAGTCTACCTGAATGGTACCCAACTGCCATTTTCTTCCTATGGCATCGCGCACCATGAAGTCGAGCTTCGGACCATAAAATGCAGCTTCGCCGGTAACAACCGTCGTTTTAAGATTCATCTCTCCGGCTGCTTCAATGATTGCCTGTTCAGACTTTTCCCAGTTTTCGTCAGACCCT